>JAEEGJ010006454.1_pt1 | contig 35126 bp, 39 predicted proteins | sample 8958761 | NCBI WGS metagenome assembly JAEEGJ01 (sample SAMN16246546, study PRJNA631951) | gut metagenome | biome: gut microbiome; feature: rumen; material: RS-attached | host: Bos | place: Iran: Karaj | collected 2018-10
TGGTGGGCAGGACGTTCTATTCCAGCAAGCCGAATGGGAGTTTCCGACGCTCTTGAAGCTCTGGGTGTATCCTCCACCAAACAGCTCATAACCAAATGTCTCGGTCTCAGCCTTTCTGATCACTACTGGCTCAGACCGTATGACAGCAACATCACATGGGAAGCAGTCAACTTCTTCGACAACGACTTCTCTGACGATATAGGCGATGTCCTGTTCGGTGTAAATGATAAAAACGCCGGTTTCGACTTCGTATCACCTGACAACACATCTGATGGTAATTTGCAGAAGCGCTGGAAGATCATTGACGGAAAGCGCTGCCTGCTGAAATCCGGTTCTGATCCTTATAGCCAGCAGCCGTTCAACGAGGTCATCGCTACTATTATAATGAGAAGGCTCGGTATAGAGCATGTGCCTTATACTGTCACATGGATAGATGATAAACCTTACAGCGTGTGCGAAGACTTTGTTGCTAAGGATACGGAACTCGTCAGTGCATGGAGAGTGTTGCAGCTCAGACCGAAGGCTAATCATGAGAACGAGTACCTGCATTATGTCAATCTGTGCAAAGAGCTCGGCGTTGAAATCGTACCTGCCCTTGACCGTATGATCGTTATTGACTATATCATCGCCAATGAGGACAGGCACTTCAACAACTTCGGACTTCTCCGCAATGCCAATACTCTTGAATGGGTAGGCGCTGCTCCGATATTCGACAGCGGAACTTCTCTCTGGTATAACAAGTCTGCTTCACGTTTTATATCCAGCGATATCATCTGCAAGCCGTTCAAGAAGACTCACGCCGAGCAGCTCCGACTTGTTTCGTCGTTCGACTGGCTTGATATTTCAAAGCTCAACGGTATTGAAGACGAGATATTGAATATGCTGTGCGAGGATAAGGCGGTAAGGTATGTTGAAGCCGAACGTGCAAAAGCTATTGCCGCTGAGGTGAGAAAACGTATAGATGCACTCGAAAGCATCGCTGTAAATCATTCTTCATACGATGTATCATCCCGCGACGGCGATGTTGAAAGTAACACCGCTGCAAGTTATACCTAATTAAGAACAACCTGCCCCATGAGGGGGCAGGCTGCACTATTCTTATTAATTATTCTGATAGAGCTTGTAGAAGTAAGAACGAGAGATTCCAAGTTCACGTATTGCTTCCACAGGCTTTTTGTTTCCGCAACGAACCTCCGCCAGTATTTCTCGCCAGTCTTCCGGAAGAGATTTAGGTGGACGTCCGAAGCGGACATTTTTCTTTTTCGCTGCTTCTATACCTTCACGCTGACGAGCACGTATCTTGTTACGCTCGTTCTCGGCTATAGCTCCAAGAACCTCTATGAGAATAGCATTTATCATTTCGAGTACCCAAGCCTGCTCCGACGGAAAGTCTGTGAGTGTAGTAGGAATATCCAGTATCTTTACCCGAACTCCCATTTCTTTGAACTGTTCCAGCTCTCGCTTTATATCAGCTTTGTTTCGACTGAGCCTGTCCAGTTCCTTGATAACGAGAGTATCACCTTTGCGGAGAATCTGACGTTTCAGATACTGATATCCTTCACGTTCAGTATCCTTACCAGAAGCCTTGTCGATGATAATGTTTTGCTCTGGTACACCAAACTTGGTGAGAGCTTCAATCTGTCTGTCTTCATTCTGTTCCCGGGTAGATACCCGGGCGTATCCATAGATTCTGTTGTCCATATTACCTCCAATTTGTCCAAAAATGTGGGTGTTACTTTGTGGACGTCCATAAAGTCCAAATGGGACTTTTATGTACACTTTTTTGGTCAATTTCTAGGTGTCCAATAAAGTAAACTATTTTGGACTTAAAAAGCTCCGCAGTAACTCTCATAAACATCTTCATCGCACATATACTTTACATCCATGAGTGCTTCTCGGAGCAGACTATGATCTGCGAGCATATCTTCAATCTCATCACAGGTATAACCATACTCCAGCAAAAGCTCCACATCTGCACTGTCCACACCATAGCAGCCACAGTATGCCAACAATATTTCTTCATGCATATTATAATAAGAAGAGAGGTCATCATCATACCAGCTCATATACTTGGATCTATATATTTTAGGCTCGTATCGTGAGCGTGTGATTTTACCGCTTTTGTCAATGCGGAGTATATCGCCTTCTTCGGTATCAATACGCTTTGACTCAAACTTATGAAGTCCCAACTGCTTCAGAGCCTTCTTCATGATGCTTTCAGTGCTTGCGTATACATACAGACCTATTGTCTCGAAATGGAGCAGGTACATCGGGTTGCTTCCTTTTATAATGTATAGGCTATTGTACTGGTCAAGGACAGTAAAAGTGAAGTTACCCTCCACCGTTTCAGCCATGTACTGTAAGCTGTCAAAGTCAAGCTTTCCAAGTTTCTCTATCAGCTGTACGCCGATATAGCTGTCGGTATCGATATATGTATCGGGGATAACCTTGTCACGGCGGAGCTCCTTGTCATTCCAAAGGACACCGTTATGTGCAAAAGCGAACTCCTTGTCAGCATGGCCAGCAAACGGGTGATTGTTGTAATTCTGCTTCCTATCGCCCTGAGTAGCCAGACGGGTATGTCCCATAACAGCCTTTGTACCGTCTGGAGCATTGAAGAGGAGTTTGTGAGCAGGCTTAGGACGTTTGAAGATAGTTACTTTTCCATCTTTCACATAGCTGATACCTGCTGCATCTGTACCTCGTTCTTCTGCAGCATTAGCCAGAGCCTGTGTGAGTTTACTCAATACCCTATACGGGACAATACCTTTATAGTCAAGCCATCCAAATAATGCACACATAGTTCATTCCTCCTTATCATCGTCGAATCCAATAACCCCGCCTGCAAGCAGGATTGTTGCAATCGTTCCAACCGTCTTAAGAACATCTTTTATATCCTGCTCTGTGTCAGGTTCAATATCAAATATATCTGCTAAAAGTCCCATTACATATCCTCCTGTGTTTCAATTTCTTCGTTGATATACAACCGGCGTTCCTTCAGGTACTGGATAAGCTCAGGTTCGGTTATTGTATCTACGAACTCAGACCAAGACATCTTCGACATACCCTCGTCAGTGAGACTGATAGCGAGGTCACAGATAGCATCAACAAGTTCCAGAGCTGCGATGAAGGTGTTATACTTGAGCGTACCTCTGAACAGACGGAATTCGATGGTCATGTAATTCATAAGGTTAACTGCTGCATATCGACCGTTGTTGCCCTTCTTGGCCTTATCCAGTATCTCACGGCCTGTCTTTTCAAAGCCGTATCGTGCGGCCCAACGGTTCATACTGTACTCGGTACGGCGGCTGAACTTCAGCATCTCATTCCAGTGATGTTCTATGAAGTACAGAATACGGCTTATTACTTCATCCTGTATCTCTCTGTCTTCTCCGAGGCAGTTTCTGTTTACATGGATATGTAAGCCACAGGTCGAAGTCTGATGGCTTCGATATCCAAGATATATTGCCTTCTTCATGATATCATCCCAGCAATAGTTCTTGTGATATTCAAGACTCATCGGGTGCGTTACAAGCTCCATGCCGTCGTCTAGGGATCCGTCTCCTTTGATGTAGATGTGTTCGCTACTGCCGTCAGAATTGGCTATTCTAAGCAATTCATCAGCATTATCACTGTCTTTGCCTGCTCCGTCAATTTCCAACTCTACGCCAAAATAGCGCTGGCTGTCACCGTAAAATATGGGTTCAGGTTTGTAGCCGTAGTCATGAATAGAGCGGCTTTTGTCAACTTCATCGTGGTAGCAGTCGCTACAATAATCGTATCCGTCCAGGTGATAACAATCGTCTTCATGCAGAAGGGTATCGCAGCATGAACAGCGGGTATAGTGGTTATGATAACAGCTGCTGCACAGAGTAGTATAGTCATCGCCGTAGCTTTCGCTGGTCCAAATTATACGTCCGCATCTGTCACAGGTAGTGGTATGATTCTCAATACAGTCCATACAGACTATATCGCCGTCAACAGTCTCATAGTCTTCGTCTTCGCTTATGATTGCTCCACAGTGAGAGCAATACATGACATTTTCATTCTTTTCTTCCATTGTAAAAACCTCCATAAAATAGAAGAACCAGCCCCCGAAGGGGCTGGCTTTACTGTTAATATTCTTCTGCTAAAAGCATTGTGCTGTGGTCACCGTCATCTATTATGTACAGCTTTTCAGTAATTGGCGTATCAGACGGTATAATATACACTTTGCGATATTCAGGTTCTTCTGAGCTGTGTATAATAGACTGCATAGAACCTGCTGGACTAAGCTCAAAGACCTGTAGATAGTCTTTCGGAGCTGGCATACGCTCTACGCATTTCCATAGAAACAGCTGCAGTTCCAATGGGATAGTGCTGTCTACACCACAAGTGAGATATCGGCTATTGTCAAACATTTTTGATCCTCCTTTCGCATTATTGCGAGTACACGTAAGCATACTCATAGTAATAATGTATATATGGAAAATCAAAATAATAGGAAGATACACAAAAAGAAAAAGGCCGTAAAAGGCCTTTTTTGGAAAAAATGAATTACAATGTAATTATATATATATCAAAAACTAAAAAAATAGGAATTTTACATCATCGGAGATATGCATCGATAGCCTACTGGCTGTCCTCGATGCAATGGTTCTTACAATTGCTGCAGGAGAGTTTGATTTGGCCGTGATCCCAATTGATCCTGTCCATTTGAAGCAATTTACGACTTTTTCCCCAGCAGACAGCACAGTAGCATGTCTTGGGATTTTCTCCGTCTATTGTCAAATACGGCTGGGCGTGCCTTATTAAGCTATTCTCTATATCAGTACCTTTTTTCAATTCCGCATTTTCTTCCCGTAATCTCACTATCTCTGTCTGCATATCAAGAGCCTGCGAGCTTAAGTCGATCAGCTGCCTATACAGCTCTATGTTATCAGCTTTTTGTGCGATTCCTATTGCGTCTTTTATTCCTTCATATATTCCCATGTGATTCTCCTTTACATTCTATGATTAAAATACGACATCCTTTCCAAGCAACTCGATAGTGTAGATATCATCAAAAGGGATAGTTGTCTTGATAACCTTAAGTCTACGGTACGGAAGATTGATCTCAGTCACTACTCCTTCTATGTTTGTATATGCATCAACGTCGTAGTATCGTATCTTTACAGTTATACCTACTCGCAGTTTGTTCAGAGTACTGGATATTTCTTCAGCCTCATCCTCACCGAGTTCTTTCTTGGATTCAGTTATACGCTCCTGCATCCTGACACATTCATAGTACCCTTTAAGAGCCGCAAATGGAGCGAACTGAACGGCTCTGTCAGTGCGTCTCTGTATATTAGACTTATCCATTATGCCCTCCCACCATCGTATTACGCTTTATTCCTGTAGCTTTGTCAAAGAGGTTGAAACCTTTAAGAAGGGCATTCTTCCCGAATCTAGTGCGGATATCAACCATAGCGACCTCCATCTGCTTCTCTTTCTCATCATCCTCTGGATCTTCGAAGAAGCTGAGCTGCATATCGGGTTCATATGTAAGATTTGTCAGAGAAATCCCTATCTGTCGTATTCCATAGCCAATTCTTATTTTATCAATGAACAGCTTACCGAAAGCTTCCTGTATCTTTTTAATGGAGCAGGTAGCTTGTGTAAGCTTCATAGCTCCTCCGGTTGCAGGTATACAGTCCTTTGAATATCTGATATATAGAGAAATACCTTTAGCATAGAGGTTTTCTTCGACGAGTTCAAGCACAAGATTTTCCACCATTTCCTTCATTACTATACGAGCGCCGTCCACATCATAGTCCTCGAATAGTATCTGACTGTTGGATAGTGAACGGCTCTTGCCTCTGTAGTTATGGATATCTGCCATAGTGCAGGACTCACGTCCCCAAGCATGGTCTATAATGAATTCGGCATTAACCCCAAATTCCTTGTATAATAGAGCCTCTTGAAGCATGGTGATACCCTGCATATCATAGACTCCGTATTTTGCTAGCCTTGCGGCTTTACCATGTCCAAAGCCCCAGAAATCAGTCAACGGTTGATGATTCCACAGCAGCTTCCTATACAGCTCTTCAGTGAGGATACCGATATGCTCCGGAACGTGCTTTGCTACTATATCCATAGCTATCTTGGCAAGATATAGGTTAGTGCCGATACCTGCTGTAGCGCAGATGCCAGTTTTGTTCATAACTGCGTTCATTAGAATCTTGGCGAAATCTGTAGCTTTGCAGTTATATGTCTTCAGATACGGTGTAACATCGATGAAAACCTCATCGATGGAGTAAACATGGATATCATCAGGAGAAAGGAACTGCAGATAGATACCGTAGATTTGAGCAGATACTTCAATATACTTACGCATACGGGGCATAGCTATCTCATATTGTATCTGCTTAGGGATCTCAAATATACGGCATCGGTTCTTAACTCCAAGCTCCTTTAGTGCAGGAGAAATAGCCAGTGTTATAGCGCCATCGCCTCTGGTCGGATCAGCTACTACAAGAGGAACCTTGAACGGATCATAGCCTCTGGCAACGCATTCAACAGAAGCATAGAACGATTTTAGATCAATACATAAGTAAACTCGTCCCATATCTACGCCTCCCTTAAAATGATACCTTCTGTTTGTATCAACAATTCTATCACGAAACAAATGTTCTGTCAATAGTCTAGATGCATTTTCTAAAAACTTCATCATCCTCGACAATGAACGCGAACATATTTTCGACAACATAACCAAAACGAAAACCGCCCGTGAAGGGCGGTAGCTAATCTAAACATATTCTTTCAATATAATTAAATAATGTTTTCCATATATGGTATTATGGCATATTCTCTTTTTCTTTCACAAACGAGATAAACTTACTAAGTGTCCATATTTCATCTCGTTTTTCTTTAGGATAAGAGTTAATATAAGGACTCGGAACTACTAATATTACTTTCTCAGCTTGCATTTCGTCCATTTGAGCAGTTGAGATGCCTTGTTGCAGGGTACAGAGATACTTGTTTTTTCCACGTAACCTGTCAGCTTCATTTATGACTTGTCTCCAACGATCCTTACAGGTCGTTTTTGCTGCCAGTGATATTATTTTATCTGTCGGGAAATCAGCATTGTGGTAATCTGCTTGTGATGGGAATATAAAATCAGGCTTTTTATTGCCTTCGGTTACAGCCTGAGCAGTAAATCTTATATCATTGCCTGAGAAAAGTGCAGCAAGATGATGTTCAAGACTTTTTCCAGCTCTGCTTTTTCTTCGGTTCAATACAGCATTCGCTGTTGAAATGAACTCCTCAACAGACGAAAAACCATGTGTTATCATATCACCATAACGTGCATACTCTAATGCTCTGAACAGCCGATACTCCGTTTCTGTCCAATCTATAAGCTTTTTATCGGGATTGCTGATAATAAAATCTTCATGATCGTAAACAATGTTTTGTATATCACGAGCAGCCTTTGACATCTCCTCGGAAGTTGGGAAGTCAACAGAAAGTCCATTTATAAACTTAGTCATTTCTGATTCTTCACGCTTTTCCGGTGCAACAAATGATATGTCTATCATTTTGTTTGTATCAGCCGGGCTGAGTCCAAAAGCGTCAAGGAACTGATTAATCTCATCATCCGAATTAAGAATAAAGCCTGTATATGATTCTTCATCCTGCTGAGTAAATACAAATAAAGCCCCTGTATATTCTGGCCTTAGAAATTGGAAGCCTCTGCCGAAGTTGGTGATACGATACTCATTTCTTGTGCCTTGTCCATAGTAGATAAATCTTGACCTTGTTTCAGATCCGTCAAACCATGAGATATTTGCCCATTTTTCTTTATTCGCACCTTTAATACCGGGTTCATCAAAAAGGATCGGAATGGCAGGCTTTGAAATATATATTCCAGCCTGATGACCTCCCGTTAAACCTGTATCATTAGCGGATAAAAACTTACAGAATGATTTTTGAGCAGAAAGAACGGATTGTATTGCTTGAATTGCTGTATTTTCCATAGAACACCTCAGTTTGTCTTATTACTGCTATCTAGTTTTCTAAGTTTTTTTACTATAAGACCTGCAACATCGGTTATCAAGGGAACAACAACTGAGTTGCCAAATTGTTTATATGCCTGTGTATCTGATACTGGTATCTTAAAGGAATCTGGAAATCCTTGAAGTCTTGCACATTCTCTTGGTGTAAGTTTTCTCGGATTTTTCCCCTTTTGTTGAATCAAAACTTCCGAGCCATCCTTATAGTATCTTGCACTCAAGGTCCTTGAAACTCCATCTACAGGAGCAATGCCATAACCAAAACCGTTACCTGCTGCCTTATGCTTTGCAGCATAGTTCTGTAAATATACCCATAATTTGTCAGATAAAGTATACTTTGCATCAACAGATGAATCAAGAATGTCTTTAATAACAGGCTTGGGAGAAACAGGAGTAAGAGCGAACTTGAAATCGATGTTATTTCCATACCGTTTTCTATCAAACCCGACTATAATTATACGCTCTCTATGCTGAGGAACATAATTTTGCCCATCAAGAACGCTGTAAAAAACATCATAATCAAGTTCGTCCAATGATTCAAGAATAACCTTGAAAGTACGTCCTCTGTCATGACTGCACAGGTTTTTAACATTTTCCAGCATAAAGGCTTTAGGACGTTTTTCTTTAATTATTCTGCATACATCAAAGAAGAGTGTTCCCTGAGTTTTGTCCTCAAAACCTGTTGCTCTGCCTAAGCTGTTCTTTTTTGATACTCCAGCTATTGAAAACGGCTGGCAAGGGAAACCAGCTACAAGAATATCATGATCTGGAATATCAGCAGCATTTACTTTAGTAATATCTCCGTCAGGTTGTTCACCAAAATTAGCGAAATAAGTCTGCTGACAGTATTTGTTCCATTCATTGGAGTATACACAGTGTCCGCCGTTCTTCTCAAACGCTAAGCGCATACCGCCAATTCCGGCAAAAAGGTCAATAAAGGTAAAATCAGATTTCACTTTCATCTCTTTCCTCTGTTTATCAAGCATTTGGATTATTGCGAAAGAAACGCTTTCTTGTACAGAGATGCCGGCACTTTCCGTATAATCGGTAAGTGCTTCATATACATAATCATCTATTCTTAAATGCACTTGCTTAGACATAATCAGTCACCTCGGGGAAAAATAATATACCATTACTTTCCCTATTATATCACTTATAAAACAAAAAGTCAATGTAATATAGATAAGCTGTAATAAATATATATAAGCAATCCCCGGCTTAGCCGGGGATTATTAAGGTAAACTATTCATGAAAAAGCCCCAGAATTATTCTGAGAGCAAATAAAATCATTAAATACAGAAAAGAATCATTGTATATTATGCACCAATTCTTTTAAAGTATAATCTTTATTTGTTTTTAACTGACATTCCCACACAACAACGACCTTCCATCCAAGTGCTTGAATCTCATTAATCTTTCTGATGTCACGCTGTTTATTTGTTTCAATTTTATTCATCCAGAACTCAGTGTTGGTTTTCGGTACAACAAAATAGCGGCATCCTTCGTGCCCGTGCCAGAAACAACCGTTCACAAAGATCACGGTCTTATACTTTGGTAACACAATATCGGGTGTGCCGGGAAGTCTTTTATCATTTTTTCTGTATCTGAATCCCTGAGAGAAAAGATACTTGCGTACTATTTCTTCAGGTTTTGTATTCTTAGCGAATATGAGCTGGAGTGAGTTTGTAGATACGGTAAAGGAACCTGAGCTGATACAGTATCTGAAAGAGCGCAGATTATATGTAAACGAAGAAGTTACAACAGAGGAGGAAATGTGATGGGACTTCTAGCTGATATATTCGACATGGATGAAGAAACTGAAAAGGATATCAAAGACGTTGTTAAGGCAGTAGGCTTGATAGCACTTTTGATTGGCGGAGCAGGTGCAGCTGGTGGCTCGCTTGATTTGCCTTTCGATAACGATAATGGGGAGGAATGAGTTATGTGTGCATTGTTCGGATGGTTAAATTATAAAGGGATTGTCCCATATAGGGTACTAAAGAAGCTTACCCAGGCATTGGCTAATGCCGCAGAAGAGAGAGGCACGGATGCAGCTGGCATCAGCTATGTTCATGATGGGAAAGTCACTATATTCAAAAGGCCCAAGCCTGCTCATAAGATCCATTTCAACGCGCCTAATGACACAAATGCAATCATGGGACATACAAGGTTAGCTACCCAGGGTGATAAGAAGCAGAACTACAATAATCATCCTTTTGCTGGTCACGCTGATACAGAGTTCGCCTTCGCACATAACGGCGTACTTTGGAACGACAGAGATCTCCGCAAAGATGGATTAATACCGAATACATATATAGACACGGACAGCTATATCGGCGTACAGTTGATAGAAAAGCAAGGAAAGCTCGACTTCGACAGTCTGAAGTATATGTCAGAAACTGTTGAGGGTAATTTCACATTTACGGTGCTTGATCAGTATAATAGTCTATATATCGTCAAGGGAAGCAATCCAATGTACCTGCTCCATTTCGAGACAATAGGCTTATATGTATATGCCTCAACAGAGACGATCATGAAGAAAGCTTTGAAGCAACTGGGACTTCATAAATTCGAGTCCAAGCGTGTAGATACTGAGGAAGGTGATATTCTTCGTATCGACAGGTACGGTAAGATCACTAGAGCACAGTTTGAACCAAAGATCTATCGTTCCAAGTACAGTAGCTGGTTCGATTACGATACATCTCCGTATTATAACATGCACGAAGAAATATTGCTGGCATACTGTGGATGCTATGGTGTGGACAGTGCAGATGTAGAGCTCTTGCTGGAGTACGGCTACACCTGCGACGAGATTGAAGAGATGTTAACAGATCAAAGCCTACTTCGAGAAGCTCTCAAAGATGTAAAGTATATGTACGGTGAAGATTTGTATGAGAACTGCTACGGTGGTGCATTTTGAAGTCTCAAAAAGTATACTTTATGACACACCCTAAAATTGATGAAAAAAGTGTTCCAAAAAGTCCAGTTTTGACTTTTGAGACGTTCCGAAAGTCGCAACCACTTTTTGGAACAGAAAGGAACTTAATATGGATAATCGCATGTATGGGTATGCCCGTGTCTCTACCAGAGAACAGAACGAAGACAGACAGCTCGAAGCTTTGATTAAGTTCGGCGTACCTGAGCAAAACATCATCATTGACAAAGCATCAGGCAAAGATACCGAACGTGAAGGTTATCAGTACCTGAAACGTCAGATACTCCGCCAGGGCGATACACTTGTTATCAAAGAACTGGACAGGCTCAGTCGTAACAAAGCAGATGTCAAGCGAGAACTTGAAGAATTCAAAGCAGCAGGAGTACGTGTAAAGATACTCGATATCCCAACTACTCTTACGGACTTTCCACCGGATCAGGCTTGGATTCTCGAAATGATAAACTCGATCCTTATAGAAGTTCTTGGTAGTATAGCTGAAAACGAACGCAGGAAGATTCGAGCACGACAGCGTGAGGGGATCGAAGCAGCCAAAAAGAAAAACGTCCACTTCGGACGACCAGTAAATCCACTACCAGAAAACTGGGAGCAGGTTTTAACTGAAGTACGTTACGGGAATAAAAAGCCTGTAGAAGCAATGCAGGAGCTTGGTATATCCCGGTCATGCTACTACAGGCTATTTAACAAATTGAAACCTATATCTACAGAGGAAAATGCTTATGACAAAAAAAGCAAACAATGAAGGTAGTATTTACAAAGATAAAAATGGACTCTGGCGCGGAGCTGTTACTCTTTACTGCGAAAACGGTGTCCCAAAACGTAAATACTTATCCGGCAAAACTAAACATGATGTGACTGAAAAAGTCAATAAATTATTAAACGAAGTAAAGTTCGGAGACTACACTGAACCTTCCAAAATCACTCTTTATGAATGGATGAATATCTGGCTTGATATGTATTGCCGCGGCGTATTAAAGCAGACAACTGTGATCAACTACGAAACATACATAGAAAAACATATAAAGCCTACAATAGGCAACATTAAACTATGCGATCTGAATCCTATGATAGTACAGCGTTTTTATCAGGAAAAGTTCAGGAACGGTAAGCTTATAGGCAAAGGCGGTCTCAGTCCAAAAACAATGCATAATCTTCATACAATGATTCACACATCTCTTGACAAGGCGTACAAAATGCAATATATTAACCGCAATATCGCTGATTTCGTAACTCCTCCAAAACTTGTCAAGCACGAACGCAAGTACTTCACAGTTGAAGAACAGACCGAGCTTCAAAAGTATCTGCCGAATGAGCGGATAGGAATGGCGGTATTACTTGATCTCTATACCGGTCTGCGTATGGGAGAGTTACTTGGACTTCCATGGAAAAATGTCCACTTCGACTTCAATGGTACAAGCTATATCAAAATTAATCAGACTATATCACGTATCAGAAATCCAGATAAAAATAGTCCTCAAAAGACGCTCCTTATATTCAGCACTCCCAAAACGAGCTATTCCGTCAGGACGATACCTCTGCTGCCTGAGATTGCTCAAAAGCTTTATGAGCATCGTCAGGAGCAGGAGCGTTGGTTATCTGAGAACGGATATCCGGATATCGGACTTGTATTTGTATCCCAAAATGGACAGCCCATTGATCCGCGAAATTTCCAGAAAACTTTTAAGTGTATGCTTAAAAGGCACAATATCCGTATCATAAACTTTCACGGAATCAGGCACACATTCGCTACACGCAGTCTTGAAAGCGGTATGGATATAAAGACACTCAGCAGGTTACTCGGTCATAGTTCGATCCAGATAAGCCTTGATCTGTATGCTCATGTCACAGACCAGCTTCAGTTGGAACATATCTCAAATCTTGAAATGTTCCTGAAATAATATTATTTGCAGTTCGCCCATCACACGGGCGAGCTGTTTTTTCTTTTATATAGAAGGCTTTTTGTGGACACTTGGACACTCCCCAGAATATAGCCATTCACAAGGCATAAAAAAGCACCTGCCCTTTTGGACAAGTGCTTTATGAGTGTTCGGTCAGGATATCATTTTTGTCATTGTACAATTTTTGAAACGGTTCACAGCTTTTTCAAGGGAATACATATATAGCTGACTGTATCTGCAGGATTATTTGCTGGCGGCATGTAGATCTCCAATGAATAATTGCCTGCCAAAGTGTAGCCCTGCAAAGAAGGTAACCACTCAGACCATACCTGTGTATTGACCTTTTGCATACTGTCAGGCAGAGGGCCTTTGCACATGAACAGCGCCCAAAGTCCGCCTGGTATTTGATATGTACAGCAGCCTTCTGGGATATCCTCCCACGGTAAATACAGATCAGCAATCCAGTAGTCAAAGGTCTTTCCGTCCATGTCCGCGCATAATCCGAACATTCCCTTTAACCCCTTCATGTCTGACATCCACTCGTCCCAGAACTTGGGAATTTCATTGTAGCTTGTTTCGCAATCGAATCTCTTTTTGACGCCAACGACTGTAAACGGCGCCTTTTCCACAATTTTGTAATCTAACATATTTCCGCCCTCCAATGATATTTTAATATGCAGCGGAGCAAATGAACGTAAGTGTGCTCCCGACTCTCTTGCCTGTGTCGGAGTAATACCATGAAAGCGCTGAAATGCTTTCGTAAAGCTGTCGGGTGAATCATAGCCAAACTTCGCAGCAATATCGATCACCTTATAGTCAGAGCAAGCTAATTCCTGTGCTGCCGTCGTCATACGGCGAGCACGGATGTATTCGCCGACTGTCATACCGCACAGAGCACCGAATATACGCTGATAGTAGAATGGAGATAAACTGGCCTTCTTTGCAATCTCCTCAATATTAAGCTCCTCAGGCAGTTTTTTCTCAATATAATCAATTGACTCTTGAAATCCTTCAATCCAGCCTTCCATTATGTTCACTTCCTCCCGTTGCAATTTCAGTATATCATATCAAACAGCTTTTGTCCCGACTTTTTCTGCTCTCTTTGTCAGAATCGAACGATAAAGATCACTCGCTAAAAAGCATTTTTCTTTAGATAGCGGAAGATCGTGGGCACCTTAATTACAATTAATCATCTTCTTTTGATGATAGGAAACCATTATATTCACTTAATGCTTCTTTCAAATGTAAATATGGACTAAGTCCTTTACCAATGTTTTCTTCAATTGAAGAATTGAAATAATTCACATTCAATATCTCAACTTTTTTCTTGAACGAATCAATTGTCATCTTATTACATTTATAGAATTCTAAGAAATGCTTATTTGCTTCATCTAAATTCTTATTTTCAACGTAATCACTTAACATATTCAAATGTTTGGAAAACGTCTTTTCATCTATACTATTCTTATATTCTTGATCACTCGACGCGCAATACAATACATGGCTAAACTCATCTACCCATAAAGATACAAGATATCGGAATAGTATTAGTTCATTATCTTTTCCGAGATTTGAAATGTCAAGAAATTTACGGAATCTTTTTAGACCTAATTTGAAATAGCTTTTAAGATACCTATCATCGTTAAACAGTTTTCTATAGTTTATCTGGAGCAGTCTTCCAAGGATTTCTTCAATATGTTTCAATCGATTTGTCTCTTGCTTTTCTGTGCGTATATATTCTTTCTTTACGTATTCAGACACCTGCATAGAGAGTTTATAGTAAATATACTCTTTTTCATATTTCTTTTCGTCGTCTTCGAGGGGGGCGATTGTTTCGTTATATTTGAATTCAACACAACAGAATCTTGGAACGAACATTTCTTTACGTTGAAAATCAAGGATATTAATTGGGTAATACTCGATGTTTGGAGTATATATTATCGGTTTTGAATTCTTTGAATCAATACTATATACATTATAAGATATATCGGAACGAGAGTAAACAAATTCTTTGTCAACCGGTCTCAGTTTCAAAGATGTAGCTATACTTTCTGAAGAGTAATACAATATGTATTCATACCCATTATCAATCAGCATGACACTGTCGGCGCCATCATACGAAAGCAACTCTGCATCTGATAATTTTGCGTCTCTATATATTAGCTCATAGATATCTTTGGTATCAACTTCTTCACGGATTTTGTTTAATGCATCTTTGTAATTTTGATTAACAGTTTTTTCAAAGTCTTTTTTCTGCATATCGTATTCATCAAAAAGAACATCCAGCAGTTGTTTTAGATATCTATATATTAGCTTGGAAAAAAGCTTTTGTTCAGCACGGCTATGAAATACATAATTAAGCAGTATGCTTTTCTTTCTAAAATACTCAATAGCATTATTTATTGCAATTCTTCTATCAAACTTCTGATTTGCCTTTTGAATTCCATGGTATTCGAATTCACATTGATCATATGTAAACGTGTATTCAAATAAATCGTTAAAATATTTTTGATAAAGTTCCGTAAATGTACATTTACCAATTTCTTTTCCACGTCCACGGATTACAATAACCTTCTTATCATCAATTCTCCTTGTGCTGTTGACTTTGATGTCAAAAATGGCATTAACAATTTCATATAAATAATCCTGCCTGATATCTGTTTGTTTAGTACTCATAATATCCCCCCCTTTCTATATTCCATTATATTACATTTTTTCATTTGAATCAATATCACATTAAACATTTCGAGTCAATACATAATCCAGCACTTGAATTTGTCTAAATACAGGGACTATCAAGCATAATCCGAAAATTTTTCGGAAATTAGACGACGGTTTAAATGTGTGCTATTTTAAATAACAAGTATATCCGGCCGGACATGCTTTTCATATAACTTGAAAATCAAAAAAAGGAGGAGGCTAGAATATGACATCACCAATAGTGTGCCTGTCGGCAGCTGAAGTTGCAGCCGAAACAGGTCTCAGTATCTCAACCGTCAGGAAACTGACTAGGCAGGGAATCATCCCTCATATTACTGTTGGGCGGCGCATTTTGTACCCCGTAACTGCTTTGCACAATTGGATGCTCGAGCAAACTTTTGGATCCACTGCTCCTGATAAGGGCGGTGATTATGACGGCTAAAGCAGCAAACGGCGAAGGAACGAAATATAAACTCCCCAATGGTGGATGGAAGGCAGCAATCTATGTCCCTTTACCTAACGGAACGAAACATCGTAAGTATGAGAAATTCCGCACTCGTAAGGAGGCGGACGAATGGCTTTCAAAAATCAAATCGGAGCTCAGCGCTGGAAAACCGGTGCTGTGCTCCGACCAGCCGTTCGGAGAGTACCTAGAGCAGTGGTTTACAAATTTTGGCTCTGTTGCTATCCGTGACAGCACAAAAATGAACTATGTAGGCTACTTAAGGCACGTACAGCGTCACAAGGTCAAGGATGTCAAGCTCAAGTACTTGACGACAGACGACTTGCAGGAATTCATAATATTTCTCAAAAATTTTGGACACCTGGACACACCAGAACAGTCGCTCAGTGCTAAAACAATTCGCAATGTGTTAAATATGATACATAAAGCGCTGAAACATGCAGTAGGACGTCAACTCATCTACCATAATCCAGCAGACTACGTGGAATTGCCTCATGTAATTACGCCTGATATCAGGGTACTTACAGAAAATGAAATCAGCAAATTCACTGCCGCAATGCAAGGAGATTCGCTCCAAATAGCGCTGATACTGATGCTGTTTTGTGGCTTGAGACTGGGCGAAGCCTGTGCTCTCACGCACGATGACGTGTGTTGTACTGGAGGGATATACTACCTCAGTGTAGAGAAGTCCCTTAACAGGGTAACGAACTTTGAAGCCAAGCAAGGCGAACCTAAGACCATACTTCGAATTCAAACTACAAAAACATCAAAGAGCAAAAGAAAAATACCGCTGTTACCAGAAGTCGCTGAAAAAGTGCTTGCACATATTCAGTGGCAGAAGGAGCAGGCGGAGAAGTCTTACGGTATGTACGAGCAGAATCCTTGGCTTATAGCCAACGAGCTCGGTCATTACCTCGACCCGGGAACCGTTAGAAAGAAGCTGAAGGTTGTTGCCGAGAGCATCGGTATTAAGGACTTTCATCCGCATTGTCTCAGGCACACCTTCGCTTCACAGGCGGTGAAATGCGGTGTTCCACTCCCTTATCTGAGCGATATTCTCGGTCATGAGAGTACTTCGTTCACAGCAAAAGTATACGTCAGCCTCGATCTTGAAGGTCGGGCAAAGGCTCAGTCAGCAATGGCTGAACTCATCAGAAAATCAATTAAATAATGTAAAGTCGGGGGCATTACGCCCCCGCAGAAAGGAGTATTTTATGGCATTTATATCCATAATACTTGTTGCAGCCTTTGCAGGTGTTACCCTCATCCGCATTACGGAAAAGGATAAAGCAACTCAAATTACTCGTGACATAATTCACCTTGGAATCATCAAATTCGATGGTGAAACTTCATATGTTAATGTCAAGACGCACTGGCAAAAAATCTCGCGCTTTGATTTGCTGAAGGTCATACGCAACGCGATTGATCCCAATGATAGATATGAAGTCGGGAGCAAGGTCATCGCTGAGGTGGCAAAGCGCCTCGCCGAGGATGTTGAGCTCCAGTTTAGTATCGATAAAGCTTACAAAGCTCAGGAATATCTCATCAACTTCAAAAACGGAGTGTACAACCTTCTCACTGGTGAATTTACAACTGACCGCAGCGCTTGGATTTTTGACTACGTGCTGAACGTAAACTACGTCGAGCAGTGTACTGAGAAAGACTGCCCGATTTTTATGCGCTTCATCAAGACCTCAGCCGGCATAGAGAACATGGACTGCATCCTCATTTCCACCGGATTTGCTATCTCTTCACTCACTAATGTTAAGAAAGCTGTCTTCTTGATTGGCGAATCGGACGGTGGAAAATCTACCTATCTCAGGCTTATCGAAAGTGCAGTATCACCCGAGCTCGTTTCCAACATTAACTTCCAGCAGTTATCTAGCGGATATTTTGTGATGCAGCTTCTTGGTAAAAAGATAAATATATCTTATGATAATAGCTCTAAAGCGATGGACAACGAACAGCAGTTCAAGTCTATTGTGGCCAACGAACGCATCAGTGCGAGAGCACTTCGCGAGAACCCCGTTCAGTTCGTCCCTACAGCGAAGTTGTTTTTTGCCTCGAACAAACCTTACACCTATAAGAACCCTGATTTGGCATTATATCGCCGTATGATCCTTATTCCGTTTGAATATAGTATCCCTCCAGAAAAGCAGGACAAATGCTTGCTCGAGAAGTTGGAGCTGGAACGCGACGTTGTGTTTTCTTTGGCAGCAAGAACTCTTAAGAGCTTCGTTGAGTCAGGCTACGACTTCAAAATGTCTCCAAAGGCTCAGGCGTATCTTGAAAGCCGCATAGCAGCCCTCAATTCCGTTGATGGCTTCCTGGATGACCGTACAGTTGTTGACGAAGCTGGTTCTGTTTCAACAGCTGCGCTTTATGGCGCATATAAGTTGTGGTGCGCTGAAAACGCACTCGATCCTGTCGATAAAGCTGAGTTTAAGGAGAGTGTGCTGGCGTATAACCCCAATATTGACTATAAAAAGGTTGGCCCTCGCACCAAGAGGCTTTGTGGATTCAAGGGCTTGAGACTCAAGACCCCAGAGGAGCTTAGTGCCTCTGAGGCGAAAGATGAGGTTGAGTAAATGAATTATAAAATTACAGGCTATAAAGCTCGCGATGATTGGATTTAGTGTGTAAGGATGTAAGGGCATGAATAGCAAGATTCCGCACGGTACTGACAGTACTGCTGAGGAAATAATAAAGTATTTAAAGGAGAATAAACTATGGCTAACTATAGAACTTTTCAGATGAAGCTTTACGGGGATGAAGATGAGAAGCTTACTCGTTTTGCCGAAGCTGCCAACACAGATAAGACGACGTTTTCTAAGCGTCGTATTTTCGACGACGAGGGTATTATCATCCTCGACAAGTCGAATTACATATCACGCTCGCTTATCGAGATCAATGATCAGCTTAGAGGTGCGAAGCGTGATGACAAGCTCTCAGACGAACTTTTCAACAAGACCTACTCAAAGTTCTGCGATGTGGCTCGTGCTTTTATCGCTATCAGCAAGGAACTTACAGATTTCAAAGCTCAGCAGGAAGGAGATGATGATTAATGTCAATTGTTAAAGACGTTAACGTCAACGGTAGATCAATAATCGACACGAGAAGTCTTTTGTTATACCTTAAGGATGATCTTAAAACAGGCGGCGGCAAATATGTCGCCAGCCTGGGCATTATCACAGACAACCATCTTGATGAACTTCAGGCTGTTAAGATAACAAATCAAAAAACTGGTGGTAGACAGTTCCGTCAAGTCACAATAGCTCCTTCCCCCGCCGGAACAAAGTTAACCCCTGAAAAATACCTCGATATGGGTATTGAAATCGGTGAGTTCTACTACGATATGGGCTTCCAGGTTTTTATAGTATTTCATAATGATACCGATACTCCACATCTACACATGGTGATCAATAGTGTAAATTTTCTTAATGGAAAGATGTTCTCACAAAGCAAAAGCGGTTTAAATAGATTTAAAACACGCTGTAACAATGTATTTGCAAAGTACGGACTCGATCCAATCGGAAAACCAACGGAAATGATGATGGATACAGTTGTACACGAAATGAGCGAGGGATTCGACTGCCTTGAACTTTTCGATGAGATCTTGGCTGACAAAGGATCGTACTTGTCAAATCTTTGCAGTGAACCTGTGACGGAACACAAGCCTCTTTACATTCCGGAATATGCCGTTGGTGATTACATTGTTTGTTCTCCAACGCAGCCCCGTAATTACTTCAATCCGGATTCACCTACCCCCTGGTGCAAACTCATTTTGTACCCCGATAATTCATGGGGAGTTCCAAATAATACATTCGATGAGTTTACTCACCATCTTATACGCTTTATGAATCTGGAAGATCAGCAGAAAGTAAGAGCTCTCTTTCCACAGCGTAAATACTATAGGCGCAAGGAAATAAGCGGAAAACAGTTCACTGAGAACCCAGATTTTTTCTTGAACAATCACTGTGAGATTAATGTCTTGGTTGAATCAGAGGCAGAACTTGAAAATGTGATTGCTATTTTTAACAGACTCAGATATATTGCAGAAGCCGAGAAAGCTTATGCTACTAAGCTCGGTATTGCATCGATGGCACAGTTAAATCAGTTAGGTGTTTCAGCAAACGTTACAACTGATAACAGTACAACATTGAATGTTACGATCAGAGGAAAGGATGGTAGCGAGCAGACCATAAACGAGTTTATTGATATTCCTAACAAAAACTAGTTTTAAGAGCAAGCACCCCCAGTGGGGTGCTTATTCTATATCCTAAGATGAACTCTTCAAGCGTGCATTTCTTATAGCTATCTGTTTTAATAACCTCAAGTCTTATTGTCGTTAACCTTGGTTAACAAAAGACCGCAATATTCTTCAAAAACTCTAAAAAACACTCCGTGATTCTCAGCGATATTTCGAGGAAAAATAAACGCGTTGCTGCACGGTTGCTGCAATTAGATAAAAAAGGGCATAAAAACAGGCACTTTCGAATGCTCGAAAGTGCCGATATTACGTTGGTTGCGGCGGCTGGATTTGAACCAACGACCTTCGGGTTATGAGCCCGACGAGCTACCTAGCTGCTCCACACCGCGATAAATAGTGTCACATCATCTGCGACTATATTATTATATCACAGCAGAGTCAAAAAGTCAACCAAAGATAACATATTTTTTTATTTTAACAATATATTCAAATATCCATTGCCATTTCGATACATTTCCAGTTCTCACCGAGAACCTCAAACTGCTCGCCGTCGCCTGCACATTCCGTAAAGCCAACCGACTTATAGCAATTCAAAGCCGCAGAGTTATTAACAAAAACTCCCAGTGAAAGGCGTTTTGCGTGAAGCTCGTCTGCCGCGAACTTCTTGGCAAGCTCCAGCATTTCCCTGCCCAGACCTTCTCCTCTTTTGGAACTGTCAACGATAACGAAGCCAAACCGAACCTCCGTTTTTTCGTCATCAATATAGCGGAGTATCAGGTGTCCCACCACATTTCCGGCCTCATCAATAGCCGTCAGAGGAAAGAAGCTCCCCGAGCGCGAGCACATCTCATGATGAGCAGCTATTATCTCAGGAGCCGACGGGTAATCGCCGAAGCGGTCAGCACTCCACATTCTGAACTCCCGCTCATTTTTTATCCAGCTAAGGATAGCCGCACCGTCGACGGCTTCAAAGCGTCTCAAAATCATAGCAAGACCTCACAGCCACTGGATAAACGCAGTCTTATCGCTGCTGTTATACCCTGCCTTCTCGTAAAACTCCAGAACTCCCCTATCCTTTGAGCCTGTCAGCAGCATCATCTTATAGCAATTCTCTTTTCGCGCAAGCTCCCGGGCGTAGTCAAGGCAGGCTGTGGCAAGTCCCTTTCTGCGGTATTTTGCGGAAGTCACCACATTCTCGATGAACGCATAGGGGCGCTGACTGCGTGTAAGATTAGGGATAATGACGCAAACGCAGGAAGCCGCGATAACGCCGTCCTCCTCGGCAACGATTATATGGTGGTCGTTATCTGAGATTATCCGCTCCCAGACAGCCATGACGTGCTCGTCTTTTTCGGGGAACGGGTTGTCGTGAAGCTCCATATAGAGCCTCAGAAGTCCGTCGAAATCATCTCTTGTAATTTCTCTTATCATAGCCCTCACCTCTCACAGTTCCATGGACATAAAAACGTCCGCCTTCTGATTATCGTTATAGCGCTCAGTAGGAATAAAACCCAGCTTTTCGTAAAGTCTCATTGCATTTTCATAGGTAGAAACAGTATCAAGAACCATTTTCCCGAAGCCCATTTCCCTTGCGAAGTTCACGGCAGTTTCCGCCAGTCTGCGTCCAAATCCCTGCCTGTGGTACTTCTTATAAATGTACATACCCTTGAGCTCGCAGACATCATCGCTGAGCCTTTTTACAGCCACAGTGCCGATAAGCTGTTCATCGTCAAAAAGGCACCAGAATCCTATGAAATTCCGCTCTATATCTGCAAAAGCGGCGTGTCTGCCCTCGGGCTCGAACACCTTTCCCGACTCGGGGAACACCTCGCTCAGAAACCGAACAACTGCTCCCTGCATTTGGGGACTGAACGGCTTTATCACAGGCATTATTTCACCCTCCTGCCGCCGAAAGCGTGGATAGTTCTTGTGCCTGCCTTGCAGCTGCCGCCCTGCACCGCACCCTTGGGGATAAAAAGCTCGTCACCTGCGTGAAGAACCGTAGCTTCGCCGTTTATGGTGACAGTGTACTCCCCCTCCACGCAAATCATGTACTCGTCGTAATCGTGAACGTGCTCCTTTGAGACTCTGTCCGCAAGGTAAGTCCAGAACGCCATCTGACTGCCGTCGGGAGCGGTATAGTAGTAGCCCTCTATATCGGGAGTATTCTGCTGGTCGGCAGGTATTTTATTTGCAGTTCTTTTCATAAAATCGGGAAATTCCATAGTATTCTCCTTTTCATCATCACGGGAGGCAATAATCTCTGTCCTTTGCTGACTCACTGTACTAAAGGGAGTCACCGACACTACACATCAATTATAACAAACGAACAACACAAAGTCAACAAAAGGGCGCACACTGTGCGCCCTTCCATTATCTATGAATTTTAATCTCTCATTGATTCAACCACCATACGTTTAAGCAGGCAAAGGTCAAAGGAATCCAGTCTGTCGTCCTCAACAACATTGCCCAGCCGCCAGTCCGCAAGCTCGTCAGAAGCCCCTATTATCCACCTCTGGAGCATTACCACATCTGCAACATTGAGACTGTCGTCGCCGTTAACATCGCCTGCAACGATATCGTTGTAGACCTTATATTCGTCCAAGCGTATATTCTGCGGTATCTCTGCCTTGTCCTCATATGAATTATAGAGGAATATAAACTCTCCTATGCTGCCGAGATATGAGCTTTCGATATAAGCTATCGTATCGAAATTGCTGACAGTAAACAGGATCATGCAGCTTCCCGAATCGTTCAGCCAGAACTCGGTATTAGAAACGCCGCTTCCGCCGTTGTAATCGGGGTATTTGTGTATCTCCATGAACTTTTTCAAGATATCTCTGAAGCTTCCGCCCTCTTCGATTATAGTCTCAGCCTCTTCAAGAGTTATCCTCGGTGCATCCGCGTCAAGCTCGCCCAGCAGTATCTTCTCCTGTCTGGTGTACTCGCCAAACATTCTTCTGCCCTTTTCTCTGAGTTTTTGAAGCTCCGCTTCGGTGTCAGTCATCACCGTAGTTGTCGTAATGACAGCAGTAGTTTCCACAGGCATAGTCCCTGTGTATTCCTCAAGCACTAAGCTCTCCTCAGACTCCACAGCACCTGCATTCATAGTCATCGCGGCGAAGCTGAGCCCCAGTCCTGCGCATAATGCCGCTGAAATAACAGCCTTGATATTTTTCATAGTAACACTCCTTTCGTATCAGACAGGGATTTTCCCTTTCTATATACACATACGGAGTACATTTACAAAACGTTGCAATAATTAAAATAAAAAAATACATCTGAAATTCAACAGGTTTATGTTTAAAAATCACTGTTTACGGGGTATATATAGAGAGACTTTTCAAAACACAAGATACTCGATGACCGAATTTGACATAATAAATCCCTTTGGCGTGAGCCAAATACGCTCCCCGTCGGTCTCGGCATAGCCTTCCTTTAAAAGGGGCGGCAGCTTTTTCAGCAGCTCCGCCCTGTGCTCGGGGACGTCATCAAGGATAAGTCCCTCTTTCAGCCTTAAACGTAGCATTGCGAACTCCTCAAAGCCGCAGGGCGATTCATCGGTAACTGTCACCTGCTGAACGTCATCTGCTATAAATGCCGATAGGTCGCGCTCCACTGCGAAACGCTTTCCCTCATAGCAGGAATGCGCCGCAGGACCTATGCCCAGATAGTCCAGACACTTCCAGTATCGGGTATTATGCCTGCTCTCGAAGCCCTCTTTCGCAAAGTTGGACACCTCATACTGCATAAAACCATGCTTTTCGAGAAGCTCCACCATAGCAAGGTAAAGCTCCGCAGTGCTGTCCTCGTCGGGGAGCCTGTCCCGAATCTCCGCGCAGTCAAAGGGCGTACCGTTCTCGGTTTTCAGGATATACGCGGAGATATGCTGTACGGGCAGAGCCGCCATTCGCTCGATAGAAAAACTCATATCCTCGGGCTTCTGGTCGGGCAGGGCTATCATCAGGTCGCAGGAGATATTGTCAAAACCAGCCCTTGCCGCTTCAATGACAGCCTGCTCCGCTCTCTCGGCAGTATGCATACGCCCAAGTATTTTCAGCTCCCTGTTAATCATTGACTGAACGCCTATGGACAGGCGGTTAATGCCGATTTTGCGGAGCTCCGCAAGCTTTTCGGCATTAAGTGTGCATGGATTGGCTTCAAGGGTTATTTCCGCCGATTCTTCAAGGGCAAAGCAGCTTCTTATCTCGGAGATAATGCTGCTTATCTGCTCCGCCGTCAGCAGAGACGGAGTACCGCCGCCGAAGTATACCGTGTCCACAGTCTGCGTCTTATCGCCGTAATGGCGTATATTACGCAGAACAGCCGCGGTATAGTCCACGGCTGCCGATTTTGACCAGTTCACGGAATAGAAATCGCAGTAAGCGCATTTCCTGCCGCAGAACGGTACATGAATATAGATACCCAGCCTGCTCATTGGGTATAATCAACACGGATAGATGGCGTCATCTTGAAGAAAAACGCATTTGCTATCCTCGGCACTACGAGCATGGACAGTATAAGTCCGATTACCATAGGAGCTTCATGTGTGAACATCCACTCGTTATCTGCGCCGTGGATATAGATGTAAATTACCGCCGCAAAAGCTATCAGGCAGAATATCGCGCTGAATGTGGTAGCGCTCTTGCCGTTTACGCAGAGCTTTCCGCATTTCATACAGGGCTTGCCCTTGGACTTCATAGTTCCTGCCATAGCCTTGCTAAGGGGATTGAAGCTCTTTGCGCCGCAGTGCGGACAATTGTATATACTCATATTATTCATTTCCTTTCTCGTTCTCTGTCTCTATGGGTTCAAGCACCTTTGCAAGCCTTGCCTCGGGCACTTCGCCTGCAAGCTTTGGAGTAAGCCCCAGACGCTTCTTTTTTCCTGCCTTTCTGCGGTGTCTGAAAATGCTGAGGAAGTCCTCGGGGTGGAGAACTATCAGCGTCAGCAGCATAACAGCCAGAGCCGCAAGTATTATTCGCATTTCGTCGTCGCCAGCTGCAAGTGCAAAGATAAGTATCACTATGGCAGACACGCAGAAGCTTGTCCGCGACTTCTCACGAAGCCTTATCCTCACAGCGCGGATAACTCGTCCTGCGCCTGTATTTTTCGGCACAACGTACTCAGCCGCAACTGCGATGATACTAACAAAGCACACAGCGGCAAGCACTCCGAAAATGATATAGTTTATCATAATAAGCCTCCCGTTCTCAGCTGTCAAGCTTCAGAACGCTCATGAACGCCTCCTGCGGAACCTCTACGGTACCCAGCTGGCGCATACGCTTCTTACCTTCCTTCTGCTTTTCGAGCAGCTTCTTCTTACGCGAGATATCGCCGCCGTAACACTTTGCAAGAACGTCCTTGCGCATTGCCTTAACGGTCTCACGTGCGATTATCTTGCCGCCGATAGCTGCCTGAATAGGCACCTCAAACATCTGACGGGGAATGTTTTCCTTGAGCTTTTCAGCTATCTTACGGGCTCTTGCGTAAGCCTTGTCCGTATGGATAATGAAGCTGAGAGCGTCCACCACATCGCCGTTGAGGAGTATATCAAGCTTTACCAGCTTGCTAGGCACATAGCCCATCATCTCATAGTCAAATGAAGCATAGCCCTTGGTGCGTGATTTCAGCACGTCAAAGAAGTCGTACACTATCTCGTTAAGGGGCAGCTCATAGTGGAGCTCAACTCGGGTATCGTCAAGGTACTTCATGTCCTTGAAAATTCCTCGTCTGTCCTGACAGAGCTCCATGATATTTCCAACGAACTCCGAAGGCGAAAGAACGCTTGCCTTTACCATAGGCTCCTCTGCTGTCTGAATGAGAGCAGGATCGGGGTAGTTGGTAGGATTGTCGATATACTGCACCTCTCCGCTGGTAAGGGTTACCTTATATATAACAGAGGGAGCAGTTGTGATAAGGTCAAGATTGTATTCGCGTTCAAGTCGCTCCTGAATTATCTCCATGTGGAGAAGTCCCAGAAATCCGCAGCGGAATCCGAAGCCCAGAGCAATAGATGTCTCGGGCTCGAATGACAGCGAAGCGTCGTTGAGCTGGAGCTTTTCCAGAGCGTCGCGGAGGTCGCCGTACTTTGCACCGTCAGCAGGATAAATACCCGAGAATACCATAGGATTTACCTTGCGGTAACCGGGGAGGGGCTCGTCACAGGGGCATTCGTCGTTGGTAACGGTGTCGCCCACCTGAGTGTCGCCAATGCTCTTGATAGAAGCGGCAATATAGCCAACTTCGCCTGCTTCAAGACTGCCGTTGTTCACAAGGTTTGAAGCGTCCATGAAGCCTGCCTCAACCACATTGAAAACAGCTCCCGTAGCCATAAGGCGGATATTGTCACCCACCTTGACCTTGCCCTCCTTTATACGGACATATATGATAACGCCCTTGTAGGAGTCGTAGTAGCTGTCGAAGATAAGCGCTTTCAGCGGCTTCTCAGTATCGCCCTTTGGGGCAGGGATATCGGTAACTATCCTTTCGAGGACTTCCTCGATATTCGTACCCATTTTCGCAGAGATCCGCGGAGCGTCCATAGCAGGGATACCGATGACGTTCTCGACCTCGCTGCAAACCCTCTCGGGATCGGCAGAAGGCAGATCTATCTTGTTGACAACGGGAACGACTTCAAGGTCGTGCTCGATAGCCAGATAGGTGTTAGCCAGAGTCTGAGCCTCGATACCCTGAGAAGCGTCAACAACGAGGATAGCTCCCTCGCAGGCAGCAAGAGAACGTGAGACCTCATAGTTGAAGTCAACGTGACCTGGGGTGTCAATGAGGTTGAAGATGTAGTCCTCGCCGTCCTTGGCGGTATATTTCAGACGGACTGCACGAGCCTTAATGGTGATGCCGCGCTCACGCTCGATGTCCATATTGTCAAGGAGCTGATCCTCCATATCGCGGATTGCGACAGTATCGGTCTTTTCGAGGATACGGTCGGCAAGTGTGGACTTGCCGTGATCTATATGCGCAATGATACAGAAATTTCTGATCTTATCGTTAGCCAATGTTTTACCTCTTTTCAAACATATTTACTCAGTATAATTATATCAGAAAGTCCGCTGTTTGTAAAGAGTTTTTGCACAGTAATTAGTAATTAGTGATTAGAAATAAGAACTAAGAGCTAAGAATTTTCCCGACATAAAAAATCGGCACGGTAAAAACCGTGCCGAAATATCCTTTAATTATGCCTTAGCAGGACCGAGACTTGTGCGCTTTCCGAGGAGGAAGAGCTGTATCTCAAGAGCGTCCTCTGTAGTAACGCTGCCGTTTCTCTTGACAACAGAACCACTGTAGAGTCCGTTAGATGTTATATGATTCTTGTCAGAACCGTTTAGACCGTACTTATTCGGGTTTGCAAGGCTCTGCATGATAAGAACAACGTCTGACATATCAACGCTGCCGTCATCGTTAGCGTCGCCCCATACTGTGTTGTCCTTAGTACCGGGAACGGACTTTGTGATAGTTACCTTATAAGAACAATCTATTCCATAGCAAACATTATTCTGCGTATGCAATCCGGCAGAAGTTATCTTTACGGTATATTCGCCTTCCGGAAGCGTATCGAACTGACTGCTGTACTTTTCATTTCCGTCCTTGTCAGTAACTTTGCATCCAACTTCTCCTTTTGCCGTTTTATAATCATAAGTGGTTGCTTTACCGGAGGAAGAAGTTACCGCAAATACAAATCCGTCTAAATCAAGCTTTTCGCCTTCGGTATATACCGTTTTTGTCGGATAAGATATCACACTTTCAAAATTATAATGAGGATGTGTTTGAGTAGTAGTTGTAGTAGTCGATGTTGTGGTCATTGTTGTATCCGACGATGTTGCAGTAGCAGTTGTAGTTGTTGTCGTATTCTCCTTTGGAGCTGTAGTAGTTGTTGTTACCTTTGTAGTTGTAGCTGTTGTAGTTCTTGGTGTAGGATTGGTATTACCCAAATAGTAATCGCTGAGTGAGATACCGTTGCCGCCCTGTCCCAGTGGGATAGAGTGGTCAAGACCGATGAACTTGCCGCCGTCTGTCTGCCAGAGTGAAGGCTTTACGAATTCGTACTTTTCCTCGTCCCACTTGCCGAAGTCGTCGTATACAAGTCCGCCTGTATCACCTGAGTTCTCATTGAAGCACCAGAATGTGTGGTTGATGTGCTTGTCTATCATGTAGTCGCGGAGCTCCTGCATCCAGTGCTTGTTCTCGCCTGTAGGATCGTGCTCCTTGTCGATAAAGCCGCCCCACTCACCTATGAGGAGAGGATACTTCTGCTCCTCAACGAGGTAAGCCCATGTATCGTACCAGTAGTCGTCAAGAAGCGACTGACGGTCAAAGGTCTTGGAAGCGTCGTCCATGTAGAACCACTTCTGTGACCATACCAGCGGACCGTAATCGTGAGGTGAGTAAACTATCTGCTTGTTGAACTCGCCGATATCAACGGGGTGATCCTTTACGCCGCGGAGGTTTCCGCCCCACCATGCGCCGAATATCTTTGAAGGCTCGTCATAGTGAGCATAGTCAACAGCAGGGGTTGTCCAGTCTGCGCCCTTTGCAAAGTCAGGGTAGCACTCGATACCCTCTATCATAATGAGCAGATTGGGGTTGTGCTTGAGACAAGCCTTAGCGCCCTTTTCTGCGGCATATTTCCAGTTGTTAGCGTCCTTTGAGTCGTCCCACTTGGCAAATGAGCCCTCCTCGGGCTTGCCGTGAGGCTCGTTCTTGAGGTCGATAGCGATGATAGTATCATCGTCCTTGTAGTACTCTGTGAACCACTCGAGAGCTTCCAGCCAGTCGTCCTCTGAGAAGTTGTCGTCGTACCAAAGCGGCTTCTGATGTCCCATTGAAGCTGAAGTAGCGCTGTGTATGTCGATCATGATCTTCATACCGTTTTCCCTGCACCACTCAACAGCCTTGTTCCAGATGTCGAAGCTGTACATAAGTGTGTACTGACCTTCGCCGTCAACTCCGCCCTCTACAGTGAGTTCGGGGTTCTCGTAAGGATTGACCATCATGTTGACTTCGCCGACGCCGCTGCCCTTATCGGAGCCCTTGTTCTTCCACTGAAGGATTATCTGTGTGGACATAGGCACACGGAGAAGATTGAAGCCGTGGTCTGCGATCTGGTTGAGCATACTGTGCATATTCTTCGACCATACGCCGTCAAATACCTGACGTCCTGCATTGTAGCCGAACCAGTTTACGCCTGTGAGCCATACCTCATTGCCGTCCTTGTCAACGATCTGTGCTTTATCGTTTACATGGAGCCAGTCATCGCCGCTTGTATCAGCAGCCAGCGCTGTGTTGCTGTTCTTTTCGGGCAGCGACTGCGAAGCAGGCACGAGCACTACTGCCGCCGCAGAAACAGCAGCAAGCAGCTTTTTGAAAAATGAAGTTGCCATAGTGTTTTTCCCTCTCTTTTCTGCAAAAATATTGGTAAGTCCATTATAAACCTTTTCACATGAAATGTCAACGATATTTGCGTGTTTCCGCAATAATTGCAGCATTTTATCATATTTTCACGATGCAATGAAAAAGTTTGAATCAAAAGAGAGTATCACAGCTCCATTTTTATCAACAGCTCTTCTATGGAATCTGCAAGGTGCACCGACTTTCTGTCAACAGGCTGAACTGCCAGTACCTCGTCGGTCTCGTTAACTGCCATTACCAGCCATCCGTCGTCGCCGTCTATGGAGCAGCCTCCTATTTTCAGCCAATTGTGCTCATTAAGGTAATTCGTGTCCTCGAAATTGAAGTTTATCGCAAGCAGCTCCGATATATCGGTATCGGGAACAAGCATATCAAGAGAAAGACCGATAGTGCCGAACTCGCTGTCAAAATGCCCGTCAAGGGGCAGAAACCAGTATACCGACAAATATTCCCTTATCTGTTCGGATACACGGAATCCCAGTATGCTTTCGGCTTTGGCAAAGTCCACAGGCTTTTCCTGCAATACAGGCTCCCACTCCGCATAGCTCTCATTATCAAGAGTACCGTTCAGATACAGTCCCGTATGGCTAAGTTTTTCGATATACGGCTTTTTTCTGAGAAAAATGACAGCGTTTGCGGCTTTTTCAAAGTAGGTATCGAATGCTTCTTTCATTGACATGGCGTTTCCTCCGTTTACTGATTTTTTATTATTATATCAGCACACAGCGCCAAAGTCAATCGCCCTATTTCAGCAGCTCCTCACGCATATAGTTCAGGAGCTTCTTTTCGCGGCGCGACACCTGCACCTGCGTCATACCCAGAGCCTTTGCGGTCTTTGACTGGGTGAGCCCCTTGAAATAGCGGAGTTCCAGCAACGCGCGGTCATTGGCTTCAAGCTGAGCCATTATCTGCCGCAGAGCCAGCAGGTCGGTTATGCTCTCGTCGGGAGACTCCGTAGGGATATCGGTCTGTCCCTCGTCATCGTCCCCCGATGTAAGTGACAGCAGGGGCTGACTTACGCAAAGCGCCTCGGATACGTCGGCTTCGCTCTCTCCCGAGAGCTTTGAAAGCTCCGCTATGGTCGGCTCTCTCATCTCGCGCTGGCGGAAGTCCTCGCAGAGTCTTTGGAGCTGCATGGAAAGCTCCTTCAAGCTCCTGCTGACGCGGATAGCTCCCCCGTCGCGGAAAAGACGCTTTATCTCCCCCAGTATTACAGGCACGGCATAGGTTGAGAACTTCACCCCCCTGCCGCAGTCAAAGGCTTTCACGGCTTTGAGAAGCCCGATACAGCCTGCGGAGTACAGGTCGTCGTACTCTATGCCCCGCCCTCGGAAACGGTTTGCGCAGAGGTGCACCAGACCTAAGTTTTCCTCGGCGACAGGCTGCTTTACCTCAGTCCCCATGAGCAGAGAGCCTCTTTCTCATGGTAACGGTAGTGCCTTTGTCAGGAGCGCTTTTCACTTTCAGCTTGTCCATAAATGACTGCATGACGGAAAAGCCCAGTCCCGAGCGCTCCTCCTCGGGAGCTGTGGTGAACAGTGGCTCCATAGCCTGCTCCACGTTTTCTATTCCGCAGCCCTTGTCCTTGACGCGTATGTATATGACTCTGTCGGGCAGAAGCCGCACAGTAAGCTCGATATTGCCTTTCTTGTGCCTGTAGCCGTGGACCACCGCGTTTGTCACCGCCTCGGATACGGCAGTGCGTATGTCGGAGAGCTCCTCCACCGTGGGATCTGCCTGAATCAGAAATGAGGACACCACCGCTCTCGCCGCCCCCTCGTTCACCGAAAGGGACGGCATTGTGAATTTTATCTCGTTGAGTATTTCCATTTTTCTTCTCCTTTATCTTATTTTGACTATGCGCTCTATGCCTGCAAGCCGCAGTACGCGCCTGATATAGGGCTGTGGGTTCAGCACCTCAAGCCTGCCGCCGCACTCCTTCATCAGCTTGCTCCTGCCCATGATGAGCCCGATGCCCGAGCTGTCCATAAAGGTTATGCCGCCCATGTCTATAGCCAGCTCACGGGGCTGAGCCGTTACTATGAAGCGGTCTATCTCGGCGCGGAGCTCCTTTGCATTGTGATGGTCAATTTCACCGCTGAGCCTTGCAATTGCCGCTCCGTTGTCGTTTTTTATGTCTAATTTCATTGCTTTGCCTCCTTTTCACTGTCACTGACAGCCTTTTTATGGAATATTATACCACCGAGATGAGTAATATTATGTCGAAACTCCATATCCGCATAAAATTTCCTCATTTCAGGTACATCTGCAAAGGAAACACAGTAATTCTCAATTTCCAATCAATACCGCTTATATTTTTGAAAAAACATTGAAATATTCATATATTAATGTTATAATTATTATGTAACATCATATCAGTTCAGGAGGAGTTTATTATGAGATTCGACAGTACAGAAAACTGGAAAAGCAAAATAAAGCGTGTTATCATCTCCGAGGAGCAGATACGCGAGGAAATAAAAAAAGCAGGAGCTCTGATAGACTCCATTTATGACGGCTCGCCTATACTGCTGGTCAGCATACTCAAGGGCTCGTTCATTTTCATGGCTGATATCTGCCGCGCAGTCACAGTTCCATGCGAAATAGCATTCATGGCGGCAAAAAGCTACTTTGAGGGCACGGTCTCCACGGGACACGTTGAGATAACTATGGACCTGAAGCACGATATCAGCAAGTATCACGTAGTCATAATCGAGGACATCATCGACACGGGACGTACTCTCAACGAGATAATCAAGATACTCAACGTCCGCAATCCTCTTTCGCTGAAAGTCATAACTCTCCTCGACAAGCCTGACCGCCGTGTGGTAGACCTTAAAGCGGACTACTCGCTGTTCACTATCCCCGACTACTTCGTTATCGGCTACGGACTGGACTACGGTGAATTTTACCGCAATCTGCCGTACATAGCAGAATTTGCAGAGTGAGGTGAGTCTTATGCTGGAAAAGCTGTTCAAGCTTAAAGAAAACGGCACAACCGTCAAAACAGAGATAGCCGCAGGTATAACCACGTTCATGACTATGGCTTATATCCTTGCAGTAAACCCGAATATCCTGTCCGACGCAGGCATGGACAGCACCGCTGTTCTCCTTGCCACCTGTATCGCTTCATTCGTGGGAACGCTCTGCATGGCGTTCATGGCGAATCTTCCCTTTGCCCTGTCGGCAGGAATGGGACTCAACGCCTACATGGCATACACCGTCTGCGGAAACCTCGGTTATCCGTGGCAGGTAGCTCTCCTTGCGGTATTCATAGAGGGTATCATCTTCATAATACTCTCGCTGACCAAGGTAAGAGAAGCTATATTCGACGCCATACCGCTTTCGCTGAAACGGGCGATATCCGTGGGGATAGGTCTGTTCATAGCATTCATAGGACTCCAGAATGCAGGTCTTGCAGTTTCTTCGTCAACTCTTGTAAAGCTGACGGACTTCCGCGAGAACTTCCACACCGCAGGCATATGCGCTATCCTTGCACTTGTCGGACTGCTCATCATGTCCGTGCTTTACATCAAAAAGGTAAAGGGCTCGATACTCCTCGGCATATTCGGCACATGGCTACTCGGTATCCTGTGCGAGGTCACAGGTATCTATGTACCCGACGCAGAGGCAGGAGCCTTCTCCCTTATCCCGTCCTTCCACATGACGGACTTCTCAAAGCTGGGCGAGACCTTCGGTCAGTGCTTCAACGTTGATTTCGACGCTGTGGGAGTATTCAACTTCATCGTTGTTATATTCGCATTCCTTTTCGTTGACCTCTTCGATACTCTCGGCACTCTCATAGGCGTAAGCACAAAGGCAGGACTTATCGACAAGGAGGGCAAGCTCCCATCTATCAGACCTGCCCTCATGGCAGACGCCGTTGCTACAACAGCAGGAGCTGTTCTCGGCACATCGACCACCACCACATTCGTTGAGTCATCGGCAGGTATCGCGGCAGGCGGAAAAACAGGTCTGACAGCCCTGACTACAGGTATCCTGTTCCTGCTCTCAATGTTTTTAGCGCCTGTATTCATCTCTATACCTGCATTTGCAACTGCACCTGCGCTGATACTGGTAGGTTTCCTGATGTTCGGCACCATATCCGAGATAAATACGGAGGAAAAGAACTACACCTCGGCTATCCCTGCTTACCTCTGCATTATTGCAATGCCTATGTTCTACAGCATATCCGAGGGTATCTCAGTGGGCATAATCTCCTATGTCCTGATAAATCTCATCTGCGGAAAGCGCAGGGAAATCAAACCTTTGATGTATGTTCTTGCGGTACTCTTTGTACTCAAATACATTTTCTTATGATATCGGCGCTTTGCGCCGCGGCAAATACTTTCTGGGGGGAATTTTATGATCCTTTACTATTCGGCTACAGGCAATACGAAATTCATTGCCACGGAGCTTGCAAAAAAGCTGGACGACCAGTGTATAGACCTGCTGGGGAGAATAAAAAAGAACGACTATTCCGAGCTTCACTCCGACAATCCGTTTATCGTCTGCGCTCCCGTATATATATGCGAAATGCCGCGTTTTATGAGCGATTATCTCAAAAATGTCGAGCTGACAGGCAACAAGGCGGTATACTTCATCGCAAACAGCGCAGGCTATGCAGGCATAACAGGCTGGCTGGCAAAGAAGCTGTTCAAGAAAAAGGGCATGGAGTTCATGGGGTGCTCAGAGCTCATAATGCCGCGAAACTACTACATCAGCCACTATCCGCAGCTCACCGAGGAGGAGATAAAGAACCGTATCTTCAAGTCCTTTGACAAGATAGACGACATCGCCAACAGCATACAAAACTGCGAAAAGCTGAAATCAAGGTACGTTTTCCTGTTTGAGAAGCTCATAACCCTGCCGTTCAATCCTATCTGGTATAAGCACAAGATGAAGACCGAGGATTTCTTCGCGTCGGATAAGTGCATCGGCTGCGGAAAATGTGAGGAGGTCTGTCCTCTCAACAACATAACTCTGAAAGAGGATAAGCCCACATGGGGCACTACCTGCGCTCACTGCATGGGCTGTATCGGAAACTGTCCCACAAGCGCCATAGAATACGGCGAGATAACCCGTGAAAAGGGCAAATACAACTTCGAGGAATACAGACACTTCCTCAATGAGATAAGATAAAACTATCGGGGTTGTGCTCTATTGTACTTACAGAAATTACACGTATTCATCGGGGAAAACCTTTCTGAGGAAAGGTTCCCTCTGACGGAGGCGCGCCCCTCTGTCCTTCGGACATCTCCCCGCACTGCGGGGAGTCACCCCGAACCCCTTTCCAAAGACTTTTAGCTGATTTTTTTCTATAATAGAGCCCCTTTTCAGCACTTTTAGAAAGGCAAGCAGTTTCAGAGGCTCTATTATAGAAAAAATGAAATAACGGTCCTGAAAGGAATACAGAAAGAATCTTCAAAGAGTTTACCTCAATAATATG
>JAEEGJ010006455.1_pt1 | contig 35123 bp, 34 predicted proteins | sample 8958761 | NCBI WGS metagenome assembly JAEEGJ01 (sample SAMN16246546, study PRJNA631951) | gut metagenome | biome: gut microbiome; feature: rumen; material: RS-attached | host: Bos | place: Iran: Karaj | collected 2018-10
CAAAAACGAACCTATCAGAAAAGGAAGAAAATAAAGAAAAACACCATGTTTCTTTACAGGCTTAAGAGACTTGATCTCTTCGATCTTGGAATAACGCTCGCGAATATCGTTTTCGACATTCTGTAATCTTTCCTGAGCTTCCACGTTTTGGCCCTCCCCTCATCTGTTATTGGTTTCTTGAGGTTATAGTACCACGCTCTGTATTGATTTTCAATTACTTTTTATCGTTTTTCGATATAATTTTATGGAATTGCGAGAAATCAGATTATTACTCTGTTTTTACCGTTATTCTTACCGAAGTATAATTTCTCATCTGCAGCTACGATCCATTTATCGACCGTAACTTCTTTTTTCTTCTGCTCAACGCCGGCTGTAACAGTAACTGCGATCGTCTGATCTTCAAATACGACATTTAAGTTTTCAATTGCAGAACGGACCTTCTCAATCAATTCGTGATCAGCCTTTGTAAGAATCAGGAACTCTTCTCCGCCCCATCTGGATACTACGCTGTCCTTGCAGATATCTTCCATAGTCGAAGCTACCTTGACCAATACTTCATCGCCTGCAGCATGGCCGTACTTATCGTTGATTGACTTAAAATTGTCTATATCGAGCATCGCAATGTTATAGGTCTCATTGTCATTGTATGCTTCCTTGAGTCTCTCCATCATGTAATGCCTGTTAAACAGACGTGTAAGCCTGTCTTTGTTTGCGCGGTCAGACAGTTCTCTGTCAGAAGCAATGGTCATCTTAACGAGAACCCTTGAATAGAAAGTCAAAAAGCCCAATACAACAACGGAATTAGTCAGCCAGAAAACACCGGCGATATTGGAATCCGTTTCATAAATCGGGCCGTTATAAGCCGAATATCCGGTTGTGATCAGATATGTTGCAATAACAAGAACACTGTAGAAAATCGTATTAATTGTCTTGGTATTGATCTTATATGCCATATACTCCGTGTAAAAGATTATCGGGATCATCGATAAACTGTACAGATGGAAACCGAAGTCGGCTCCAAGGCAGAGCGTTGTAAGGCTCATATAGAGAGTAAGCCAGCCGTAGACCAGTCTTACATACAAATCCAGATACCCCTTTTTAATAAAGAAGAATCCCGCTATGTAAACTGCAGCAGTGGGTATGCTGAACCATACAAGGAACGTTGCATTACAGTACCAGAAAAAGCCCATAAGACCAAACACCAGTATTAAGATCACGGTGTTAATCATGAGTGTAAGTTTTTTCAGTTCTTCCAATACCATAGGCTTCTCCAATAAAAATATTATATACCGCCATTTAACAAATAATATAAACAACTATGAATATTTACGTTGACAAAAAATGAACATTCAAATAAACGATCCCCCGCACAAACGAGCTGTACGGGGGATCGGTGGTTAGGTTTAGACCGGATTAGTTTCTTTCATCCAAGACTTTCTGTACTCTATCCTGAGCAACCTTAATGACCGTATCAAGGTCTTTCTGGCCTGAGAAGTAAGAAGGCATCTCCTCAAGGAGAATGAGGCTGATAGCAGCATCTTCAGTACTCATCAGTGAGCAGTTATCAATTATCTTCTCGAGTTCATCGATATGCTCACTTGTGTACTTAACCCTGTTATCAGGAACACCATCCATGCCCGTATAACCGTAAATGGTGCTTAAACTATTCTCATTGAAATACTTAACTGCTTCCTCACCTGCAGCTCTGAATGCGGCACGGTTAAGGACAAAGGAACCTCCCATTGCATAGTTATTCTGGATCTCATCAGACAAAAGGATCTTTACGAATTCTCCGCATGCATCAGCATCATAAGCCTGAGCTGAGATTGCGATTGAATAATAAGAACCTGCCATAGGACCTCTGCCGTCAGAGGAAGGCATACCAAGGATTGCGGAACCGCCGTTCAATCTGTCCATGTTCTGGAAATAATCTACGAATCCGTAACATGTTGTGAAAACAGCGGGCACAACTTTTTCCTGCTGGGTAGGATCGAAGTATTCGACCATACCGCCGCCATCTTCCTGTTCATCCCAGGGGATGCTGTTCTCATTTACATTATCCTTAACATATTCGGCAAGTGCAGCAAACTCGGGACCGGAGAAATCAGCCTTACCGTTCTTGATGAACTTATCGCTCATGGCGTTGAAAAGAGTTGTGAAATAATGAGCCTGACCGGATGAGATTACGTCTTCTCCGTTAAGTGTTTCCTTTAAGAACTTGACATACTCTTCTGTAGTAAAACCTTTACCTGAAGCGCCCGCATTCTTACCGTCTGTCTGAATTCCCTGGATTGAGAAGCAGAAAGGAAGATTGTAGAGCTTGCCGTCAACCTTTGCTACATCAATGATGTTTGTAAAGTACTTATCTGAATTGATGTCACCAAGATAAGGCGTGAGATCCTTTAAGTAGTTATCATTATTGAGCTGTCCGAAATAGCTTACGTCAAGGAACATGTCAGGGCCTGTGCCGTTCATGATGTCCATCGCAAGCTTATTACTGATGTCAGAATAGATCTTTGTCTCAGCTGCAGATACTTCATCATCGCTGTTGAAATCGCTGTAGTTTGTATTAATGTCTCTGGTGTAACGGTCAGTTACTTCAATAAAATACTTATCATTTGTCTCGTTGAACTTATTGATCGCATTTGCAACCTGATCGCCTGTATATCCATAAGATGCAAACAGTTCAAGGATTGTCTTGCCGGCATGCGGGTTCTTATCTGCCTTAGTAAGTTCAACGATCATAAATTCAGCATGATTCCAATCTGGCATCTGCGTAATGGTATTCTCACCATAGTACTCACCACAGAGAATTATCTTGTCTTCCTTAATCTCAGCAATCTGAAGATTTGTAAGCAGACTTCTGTTGATTCCGCACCAGCTGTAATTAAAGATATCTTCCGTCTTCTTGTTCTTCACATCCACCTGGGAAATGCCTGCGGGCAATGCACAGTAAACAGATCCGTCAGTTGATGTAAAGGAAGAATACAAGATGGTGGTATCCATCCATGAGTATTCCTTATCGTCTACTTCCTTTATCTCAAGCGTTGACAGATCCAACTCATAAAAGAATGTTCCTGACTGGGAATCTACGGGAACAAGAAGCTTATTCTCGCTTAACCGGAATATCGAATAGATACCATATAAGCTTTTGTTTTCCTTCTTGATCTCAAGGGATTTTTTCTCACCATCAGGTGTCTTAATATACAATGTGTAGTAATTGAATTCGTTGTTCCAATGTGAAGCTGTATCAATACGGTAATTTCCAACAACGAATGATTTCTCAATGGAAGCAGAAGACTTATCAGATTCATCAGCACTTACAACTTCACCTGAAGAGGGATCGATATTGAGTTGCCTGGAATTCATTTCCATGGTCTGGTCATCATAGGAAGTTGCGTTGAGTTTAATGAAACCGTCTTCAAAATAAGCACTCTCGACATATTCATTATCATTGACGGAGCTGTTCAGATCTATGAGCTGAACAGTTTCATACGTCTTTCTGTCTACAACAGATAAATTACTGATCGAGTAATCCTTATAATTGATTGTGCTCCAATCAGCATTTGAAGGCATCTTATAATTACCGCTTGTCAGAATGACAAGGTAATCATCATTTATCCCTGCTAATTGAGAGTATACATAATCTGTTTCCTTGCTTTTGTCGATACCAAGTTCAAGTTCAATTTTCTTAGCATCGAACCAAGGATCATCCGCGGCAATCTTTTTACCGCCGTGGCCACCGGAGCCACCTTTGTTATTGCAGGCTGCGACCGACAAAAGCATCGACGCAGCAAGCAAGCCTGCTACGAGTTTGTGTGGTTTTTTCATGATATTGTCTCCTTTTATCCCTGCACGCAATTATAATTAACGCGCTCGCGTTTCAAAAGAGACACTTCGAAAATGCCACAAAATAACACAAAATTCTTAACCTTTTCTTAAGGATTCAATTGACACAGGTGTTTTGCATCATTAGCCAGTTCCAGACAAGGCAGTGTGCATTTGCCTGTTTTCTTATCCAAACGGACTATTGTGATACCCGTAAACTCCATATGCAGCATGGCACAGACATAAGGAAACTGAAGGTTCATCATGTGTGCGATCGCAGCACTCGAAGATCCGCCGTGACAAAACAGAGCGACAGTTTTGTGATCGTCCTCTTCAACATCATGCCCGTAGTACAGCCCCTGTCTCTTATAACCGAACTCAGACAACCATTCATCAATACCGGACTCAACGGCATTTACCGAACTGACTGCCAGATTATTAATGAAGAAACGGTTTGTCTGCCAATCAGTGCTTGTAAGATCCATACCCTGATGAGCCATCTCATCTGAAATGTCCCAGGGGTGTCCGTCAGCGAAAATCTGATTTCCGTCAGCACTTCCCCACTTGATTTCACGCATGCATTCGAGTGTCTGTACAGGAAGTTTCAATACTTCAGAAGATATCCGAGCAGTTCTCTGTGCCCTGCCCAAAGGAGACGACCATATCTCTTCAATGCCTTCATCCTTCAGTCTTTGAGCGAGCAGCTCTGCCTGTCTGACACCTGTATCTGTCAGATCATCTTTTGCGTAATCGGGTTCTCCGTGTCGTATAAAAAGGATTCTCATTATCTGAACTATGCTTTCCTGAAACAGAATTAACTTTGCATATTATAATCCTTTTTCCAACAGACAGCTCAGAACTTCTGCCAATGGATCATCTTATCCAGATCAACGTCGAGCTGCCTTGTTTTGACTGCATCTTTTGCAGGTCTGCCGATACCGATAAAGCAAGGAATCATGTAATCCTCCGGAAAACCAAGAGCCTCTCTGGCAATCTTTTCCTCATCATTCCACGGAATCCTTACATTGCATCCGTAACCTTCTGAAGCAGCTGCGAGCCAGACGTTTTCAATACTGCACCAGACAGATGCATAACAGTTAAGGTCGGAGAGATTTCCCGGATTAAGGATATCTGCTTTTTTCTTCATCAGAGGAATGATCACAGCAGCTGCATCTATCAGCATTCTGTACTGCTTGGGAACTGCTATGCGATAGCTCTCTTTCTGAACCGGATCAGTTATGAATGTCATCGCATCCACTGACTTCTCCGTAAGATCCTGAGGCACTCCGTTAATCGCCGCCTTCATAATCTGTTTATCAGTAATTACAATATAATGCCAGTCTCTGAAATGATCATTTGCAGGAGCCGTATAAGCTGATGCAACAATTCTTTTCAGTGTTTCTTCAGACATGGGTTCTTCTGTAAAATCACGAACACTTCTTCTTATATTCATAGCTTCATATAATTCCATAATCGTTACCTCCGCGATAATTCAAGTATATTGGATTTTTGCAGCAAGAAATAGCACAATAATGTTATACTTTATAACAATATCGTAAAAATCGGAGCGTTTATGAAGAACGACCAGTATTTGAAGCTGCGTGAACAGTGGCGCGCAATTATAAGGCAGAGAGATGACCGTTCAGAAATCGTCAATTACGACGATCCGTCTTTCCCGTCTTATTCTTTTGAAGGTCACATGGACGGCAGTTCTCCATGGATCAGAAAGGTTCACTGGCACGAAGACGTTGAACTAATGACCGTACTTACAGGAAACATGGCATATAACATCAACGGATCGATCGTAGAAGTTCATCCGGGAGATACGATTTTCGTAAATTCAAAACAGCTCCACTATTCCATGGATTGGAATAATGAATACTGCACATACATCATCACGATAATTCATCCGAAGATACTGGTATCCACTCCCGAAGTCGAATCAGAATATGTACTGCCGGTAACCGCTGATCCGGACATCCCTTATATTCTCTGGCGTGCAAATGATAAAGATACACGTGAAGTAACGGAAACCGTCAGAGCTATCAACGCATCACACGGAAACCAGTTCGAGATCACAAGACACTTCTTCGGCCTGTGGCATCTGGTTCTCCAGCGTGCAGGAACAAGCATCAAGAAACAGCCATCCATGCACTTCCAGCACATAGAGAGCCTGAAGAACATGATCGTATTCATAAAGAATAACTACAGAGATCATATCTCACTGGAATCAATCGCAAACATCGGAAACATGAGCAAATCCAGCTGCAATAATCTGTTCAAGAAATACACAGGACACACACCAAACGATTACCTGATAAGATACCGTCTGGACAAGGCAATGGAACTCCTCTCAACTACAGATGAATCAATCGGTAACATCAGCAGTATGTGCGGATTTGCTTCATCCGGATACATGACGGAGCAATTCGTCAGATGCTATAACTTCACACCCAGTGAATTTCGGAACAACCGCAGATAATTCTACTTAAGAGGATATAACTTTATTTTATCTAGTGAATCCAGATACTTCTTCAGATCACTCACGGGGAACGGTTTTCCATGGGCAGGATAGATTATGGACGGTTCGAGTGCGATCATCTTTTTCCACGAATCCTCGAACTGCGCCAGGTTCTCTACCCAGATTGTTACGCGTTTTGTACTCGGGAAGCCGTTCATGGCAGCATCACCGCAGAACAGTATCCCTTCCTTTAATAGAGCAATGTGATCTGATGTATGACCAGGAGTTTCTATCGCCTCGAAAGACAGATCAAGATATTTAAACTCCTGTGAATCAACGGTAATCAGACGGCTCAAGTATTCATCCTTAATAACAGGAAATCTGTGATCGCCCTTGCCGAACAGCTTCAGAACTTTGCAGAAGAAATCGGCAAGCCTTCCCGAGCATCCTCCTTCAAACGAATTCTGTCCGATCTTCAGACGTTCAATCGCTTTAGGATGCAGGATAACTTTCGCATCGGAAATAGCAAGAATATCATTCAGAAATCCGGCGTGATCATCGTGCGCGTGCGTAAGGAAAACATAACTGATCTTATGCGGATCTATCCTCGCTTTGCTCAGTTTCTTGCTAAAGTTCTTAAAGCCGTCTTCATATCCTGTATCTATAAGAACGTATCCGTCTTTCTCAGGTATCAGATATGCGTTTACGATTCTGCTGCCAAGATTATTTATCTGCATTATCCGCCTTCGTTATCACAAGTGATGTTCCGCAGAATCTGCACGCGGCTTCATCCTCGGCTCTGGCTGAACCGCAATTAGGACAATTGGTGTAATACCTTCGCTTAACGAATTCGAGCTTCTCATCGAGTTCTTTCTGCTGTGCAGCATTGTTTTCTGCGTGCGCTTCAGTTACCTTCACTTCCTTATCCATGTGATAATTCTTAAGATATATCTGTCCTGCAATCAGATAAACTGCAAACAGAACAGCAAATATCACCGGTATATAGAAAACCAGATTATCAATGAAAGTAAACGCAGCGCCGTCTTCCATGGAATTCTCAAAAACAGGAATCACAAGATTGTAAAAAAGATTCGTTGCAAAGAGAATGACATTTGCAACTATTCCGATTATTCCTATGAGAAGCGAATATTTGAAAAACTTATACATGGTCATCAACCCTTCTGTTTCCTGACAGGTGCATTTGAATTAGTCTTAACAACTGCCGAAGGCGAACGGTGCATGATTCTGGGATCTGTTGCCTTTGAAGTGGGAACCTCCAAAGAAGATCCGCAGTGCGGACAGGATTTCAGAGCAACCGGAGGTAATGCACCGCAATTCGGACACTCGTTGTAGTACCATCTCCTGCCTACTACAGATTCGATCTCACCTATCGTATTGCGTCGATCTTCAGCAGCCTTATTGTCCTCAGCAATTCTCAATGCGCATTCGTGAAGCACATTGATCTTAATGACGCGGAGCACAAGGCACGAAACAGCACAGAACAAAGCGAATCCGGACGGGAAATAGAAAACAGCATAATCAACAAACATAAAAGCTTCGTCTGTCATTATCATGTTCTCAAAGTAAGGAATGACAGCTTCATAAAAACCGAAAGCCATAAGCGGCATGATTGCTGCAAGAACGATGAAAACAGCAGGATGTATCCATACTATCCAAGGAGTTCTTCTGACAGTCTTATGCACTTCATCCAGGTTATCGCTTTTTGTTTCATTATCAAAAAACGAAATAGCAAACGACTTATCTGATTTGGATGCCCATGTTGTTTTGCTTCCAACCGAATAATACGGACGAGAACCATCAGGCATATAGTAGATATTGCCTGAAAAGTAAGGTGTATCTTTGCCATGGAAATGCTTGAGATCCGTAAGATCCCTGTTTCCTCTGAGAGCAAAATAGAAAACAACGCCGGCTGCAGCGAACAAAAACAGGCTCATCAGATCATAGCCTGGTATCTCATCTATGTTATAGATAAACCATACCAGTCCTGCAATACCAACCATTGCAACACGGATACCGATATAGAACAGAAAATCATCATCATCAGAGCTGCTGTATGATCTGCCCGAATAATGATGGTGACCTCCACTACTGTGGAATCCGCCGCCTCCGCCGTGGAATCCTCCACCACCATGAAATCCGCCTCCACCGCTGTGGAAGCCGCCTGAATGAAATCCTCCGCCGTGATGACCGCCGTGTGCCATATTTATCCCCTCCGTAAAACTGTTTTTACGCTCCGGTTGATATTATACCATCAAATGGAATATCCCTATCACTAACGTATTCAATAACAGAGCAACGAGCGGAAAAGAAATGATCACTCAAACTCGTTCTTCTCACCCCTGAGTTCGCGGATGAGTTTTGTTTTAGCGATTAGTTCACGGTTAAGATTCTGGTTATATCTCTCGATGCCTTCCCTATGCTGCTGATGCTCGGTATCGTCCAGGATTTCAATGAGATATCCCCTCTTGGTTGTTCCGTCATACAGATCGCCGACATGGATGAGATAAATGAATTCACCTCTGCGGTAAACATGCTTTATCGACAGGTTCTCATTCCTGAACTCGTCTATCCACAGGTTGAACATCTCACGCAGTCTGTCATCTGTGATGATCATGTCGGCTCGGTTATTGTTCAGTTCGGGCAGAAAGCGCTTTGCTACATCAGTCGCACTCAGATAACGCCTGTTGTAATCAAGCGAGATATAACCGGACTTTCCTTCCTTGACGATCGAGCTGCTTACCAGGTCATCTACGCGGTAGAGACCTACACGGTTCATGATGATCAGGAATCCGATCTCATCCACGAGATCTGCCAGAGCCATCCATTCGATCTCTTTGGTAATCGTTCGTCCGATGAAATATGCAAAGATAGAGAATATCTGAAGGAATGCAGCTATCGCGAGATTTCTTCTGGAAGCATTGGGCTTTTTGAACCAACCGTATACCAATGCAAAAAGCGTTGCAAAGAACAGCACACCGATCTCTGCCAGGAACAGATAATGGAGAGGTCCGTATTCCTTAACGAAAACCGTAACGCCATTAATCTTTTCAATATCGTAACTCTTATAGAACAGCGGGCTGTATCCTGCCGTCAGCGAACTGGCATAAACACATGTCGCAAAAGCAATCATGATGAACTTCAGCCACTTCGGGAAATCGATCTTGCATATCGAGAGAATCAGGAAGAAGCCGACCAACGGCAGATAACATCCGCCGATATAACAGAACTTGTAAATAATCAGGGCTTCGCGCGCATCCTCAGCAAAACACATAAGCACATAGCAGAACTGTGACAGGAAAGCAAAAAGGAATACCAGCGTATAAACTACCGAGTAGTATTTACGCTTGATGATGTAATAGACTGCACAGCAGATTGCAGACAATACAAGGATCACGATGTAATATGCCAGTACCATTATGCGTTTACCACCCTAATATAATCCAGGAAGACCTGCTTGCTGACAGGCTTCGAGTAATAGAAACCCTGCTGATAATCACAATCGAGTTTCTCCAGGAGCATCTTCTGTTCCAGTGTCTCAACACCTTCGACCAGAACTGAATAATCCATATCCTTGAGCATACGGATCGTATCCTCCAAATAGATCATTGCATTCTTCTGGCCTTCACCCTTCTCAGGATGCAAAGCCTTCCACAGAATACTCTTGTCGATCTTAATTATGCTGAACGGCATGTCGTACATGTAGGTAATGTTTGAATAGCCTGTTCCGTAATCATCGAGCGAGAAAGTAAATCCGGATTCTTTCAGCACATCAATTGTATCGATCAGGACCCTCTGATTCTGCGCTGTCGCTGATTCGGTAATCTCTAGGTTGATGAATTTTGCATCCAACGAATAACGTTCCAGAGTCTCATCGAAAACCTTCTTCAGATTCTTACTCATGCACTGGACAACCGAGAGGTTTACTTCCACATATTCGATTCCGAGATTCTGAAGTCTGCCTTCCTTATAGAACTTGCAGACTTCCTCAAATACAAACTGTCCGATCTCAATTATCGAACCGTTGCGTTCAGCGAGCGGAATAAACTCATCCGGAGGGATCATTCCGTATTCATCATCATACAGACGGCAGAGTGCTTCAGCAGAAGAAACCTTGCCGGTTTCTGTACAGTAGATCGGCTGATAATATACGCGGAAACTCTTATTCTTCAAAGCCTTATCGATAAGTCTCTCGACAAGGACACCACGCTCGTAATCATGTACGGCTTTAGTGACATCCAGCTCAACTGACATCTTGCCGTCAAATGGCGCATCGATCAGCATGAAAATGTTTTCGACTGTCTTAACGTCTTCAAGAAGATGGATAACGCCAAACTGTACCGGGAATATCAATGAGAATTCGCCTTTGCCCCACGCGCGGTCAAAACGTTCCATTGTCTTTCTTCGGATAACGTCGATTTCTTCCTCTGATATGCCTTCACAAACAACTGCAAAATGTCCGCGGTTACAGTCATAACACTGATACGGATTATAGGATTCATCCATCCACTTCGATATACGTCTCAGGATATCATTCATGTTCTCGAAGCCGATCATCTTGTTGTAATAGTTAAGATTCGGGATCTTGATAAGGAGCAATGTGTTTCCCTTGATTATCATCGCTCTGTCGAGTGCCATCTGAAGCGCATATCTGTTCAGGATTCCGGTTGTCGGATTCACGATATCGTCTTTACTCTCAATGGTAAAGAGAATGCCCATAAGACCCAGCGTCTCAAAGAATAACGTGAGCAGATATTCAGGGAATATGATCTGGATAATAATCGGAATGCACGTGATCGTCAGGAAGCACAAGAGCGCTGATGACCTTGCCTTCGTAAGTCCCTTACGGTGACGGATTGCAAGATAGATTGCAAATGACATGTATGCCAATGCAATCACATAAATAATGAAGAACAGACTACCATGGAGATATCTCCTGTTCTCATCATAGTAAAACATCAGTTTGTGGAACGGATTCGTAAACAGAAGGATAAGCTCAAACAGAAAAGGAAGTCCCGTAAGCATCAGCGCGCAGCGTTTGGTCTTCTCGTATCCGATCAGATAGAACATGTAAATTACGAAAATGTATGCAATTATGTTGTGTGTCGAGAGGTACAGATAGTTCCAGAAATCCTGAATGTATGCAGCAGCAATCCAAGGTTCATTGTTTACGAGCGAACCGAAGATATCCGCGATTTCAGCCAGGAAATTGAAAACAAGCATGCTCAGATAAACGCGATTGGCATGCCTTCTGATGCCCTTCTTGAAAAGGATATAATAAGCCATGAACAGCGTGACAAAAACCGCTGCTATGTCGAACTCTATGTGATAAATCATGTTTGCTTCCCCCAAGGCCCGCGCTATACCCTGATTGCATGATTTCGCCACTTATGTCAAATTATTTGAAATTATATCACGTTTTTGTGGTCTTTTATATTATATAAAAGACTAAAAAAGCTGTCTCACAGGAGACAGCTTCTACAATTAAACCTCTTTCACAGGTACAAGTTCGATATATCCTCTCTCACCTCTCGGCTCCAGCTGGATTCTGGGATTTGATTCATCCCACTTATATCCGATGAACTCAGGATTATACTTCTTCTCAGCTTCCCAGATTTCGGTGATGGCTGATTCATAGTTTTCCTCAGCGAAAGGTTCACCTCTGAATAACAGATACTTTGCAGCAGGAAGATTGATAACCTCGAATCCTTCAGGTACCTTTCCGGAATAATTCTCTTCAACCTCAACACCCTGAACATATTCATTGGTTACAGGCTTTCTAAGCTCTTTAGGCAGCCAGAGGCATACAGGTTCACCGCTAATGGATTTAATGCTCGTAAGAAGTCCCCATACATCACATCCTACTTCCTTGCAGTAGCTCCAATATTCAGTAGCGTTAACGCCTCTCTTGATAATAACTTTGCGTGCAGGTTTCTCGATAACCTGGATGAAAACATTCCTAATCTCACTCATATTGCTCACGTTCCTTTCTTTGTCGATTATAAGTGAAGGAGTAAAGAGCCATACGGGAACCGGACTTGTGGAGTACTCTTTGGGGTTACAGCCGAACTCACGTCTGAATGCACGCTGATAACCGTCAACACTTCCAAATCCCATATCCATTGCCACATCAATGATCTGACAACCTTCATCACGTAATCTCAAAGCTGATTTCGACAGTTTAAGGCGCCTGATATAAACCGCCGGTGTCATTCCGAGATACCTGATGAAGAGCTTTCTGGCATACCATGGAGAGAAAGAAGACTGCTTCGCAAGATCACCGATATCGATATCTTCGGTGATATGTTCACTTATGTAATCCTGCATTTTGCGTACTGCTGTTCTCTGTTCTTCCATGTGCCTGACTCCTTCGTGAGCTAATAGTATCTCAGAAGGTGATTTCATTTCCCGACTTTTTTTGCTCAGTTCAAAATCGGGTTAATCGCCTGTTCGTAATCGTTCTCGATCAGGACTACTTCTTCGCCTGCATTACGGAAACCGTCTATATACTTCTGGTTATCGTTCTTGAGCCAATCAGCCGTGCAGTATGAATCATCCAGCCTGTGCTCGATATCAGAACCGTGACAGATAATTTCATCAAAGTGAGAATCAATATATCCAGCCGTCATCGCAAGACAGATGAACCATATCTCAGATGCATAATCGCAATCAAAATCTTTGCGCCAGTCATACGGAACATAACATCCCTCAACAATGAGATTCTGATCATTCTCAATTGCAGTCTTTATCATCTCACGGACTATCGGCCACAGATAATCCGTGAGTTTGTCATCATCTGCGGGAGTGAGATCCGTATTGCCACTTCTTATCAATCCCATCTTGAAATGATCTACTGACAAATATGGGAACTTATATTTCTCAAGCAGCTTTTGTGAAAGTGCCGTTTTGCCTGTATGTGATGCGCCTGTGATCAGAATTATCATGTTTTATTCCCGCCCCAATTCATTACTTTCTCTATTAATCTTACCGCTTCTTCCACACCGTTTTCTGCGGCAATCTTTTCAGATATGGATTCAACGTTTCTCTTCTTTACTGAATATGTACTGTTCATCTCTTCGATAGCCGTAATGATCGTCTGCTCGCACAGTTTCTTAGCATCTATGTGCTTAACTGCAACATCCTTTTTCTCGAGCTGCATTGCGAATCCCAGCTGATCCAGAACATGAGGTACAGGCACGGAAGGAATACCGTAGATCATTGATGCCGCAGTCGTTCCAAAACCGCAGTGGTGAATGACGAACCTGCCCTGTCTGAATAACCAGCTGTGAGGAACGCTTCCTACTGCGATCATGGTATCCGGCAATTCATAGTTCTCAAGTGTCTTCTTAAAGCCTTGTATTATTGCCCTGCAACCTGTTTTCTGAAAAGCATTTACGAACATGTCGAGTTTTTTGCGGTCTGCCTCAGCCTCGAAAGACATCGCGCCGAGTGCCAGAATAACAGGTTTGTCGCCATTCTCAATGAACATTCTTAACTTCTCGTCAGGCGTGTAATCCTCTTCTTCATACCAGTAACCAACGATCTTATTCTTAGCCTCCCAGTACGGGTTTCTGTCCAACACAAATTTGCTGACCGGGATCAGGTTGAGCTTATCTGACATTACTTCTTCAGCTGATTTGACGGGCTTCAATCCGTATATCTTACGGATCTTATTCGTCGGTTTTGCTGCCTGTTTTGAGATGAAACCTCCGATGATCTTCTCCCCGAATTTCTGCTTCCTTAATTTCTCTCCGATCATCTCAGTCTGAAGAGTAACGTTAACCGTAGGAATGCCAAGTACGTTTGCCTCAACAGCACCCATCTGGCTGTGCGTGACAACGATAAGATCCTTGCCCTCACAGATCTTATAGACCTCTTTTGAAGAACCTTCGATTATCTTCATTATGAAGTTCATCGTCTTAAGAATGCTCATGATCGCATTCTTCGATTTACCACGGATTATGGTCGTTTCTTTCTCGATATCAATATCAGGTCCGACAGGTTCAAAATGGACACCATAACTCTCAACGAGTCTCCTCCAGCACGGATGCGTTCCGAGCGTTACATCATATCCTGCCTTCATCAGTCCTTTAGACAGATAGATATACGGCTGGACATCGCCTCTGGTGCCCATTGTAAACATCGCTATCTTTTTCATGACTTGAACCTTTTGCCCATTATGTTTGCCATGTATTCGAATACTTCCTTGTGATATGCGGCTTTGCGCTCTTCTGTCAGATTTCCGTTAAGAAGATATTTGAATGTCAGCATTGTCATATAGGCATGGGTTTCCCCTACTATCCATTCAACGTCTTCAGCGGGTATCGTACCTACTATTGCAAGCCTGTTAAACACATTAAGCTGAATCTCATAAGGATCAGTGAAAAGTGTCTTCTCATAGAGTTCCCTGATCTCTTCGTTATGGAACTGTTCGATCATCATGAGCCTTAACATGAGATTGCAGAAGGGATCGAACAGATAGCTGTCCATCATGTATGAATCCATCATCTGAGCGCCGATCTCATCGCTCTTCTTTTTCTTCTTTTTGTCAGGTTCGGCCGTAATCTCATCAACATGAACAAGAAGGCTGTCTATGTGGGCTATAAATTTAGCTATGAGCGAATCGAGAATATCCTTTTTATTCTTGAAGTGATAATAGAGAGTACTCTCCTTAATACCTACTTCCCCACATATATCTCTGATGGACACAGCTTCATATCCCCTCTCGGAGAACATGTGAAGCGCAACATCCATTATCTTGTCTCTGGTACTCATATAAAAATCTCCCTAACGATTGTTAGAGAGATTTTATCTAACGACTGTTAGAATGTCAATGACTTATCAGCTGATCGAGATCTTTATCACCGGTCTTACAGATCGTTCTTCACCTGCGTCAGCATATCTGCCCAAATGAACAGGATCAGATGTTTTGAATGCATTCTCGTGACCGGTCGACAAATCCATCAACCACCATTCATCAACGATCTTCTGCTGATTCGGCATCTTGTCTGCCAGCTCCGGATGATCCTCATAGAAGGCTTTTGTATATCCTGTGTACAACTTATCGGATATGATCTTAAAACACTCTTTCACCTCAGCTGAACTTAAGAGTCTTACATAGTCATCATTATCAAACTCAACCATTCTCTTCTTTTCCTTAGCTGTGAAAGAATCATTATAGAAATCATCATTAAGCCAGTCGTGAAGTGACGTTTCCTCGAATCTTTCAGGTTCACCCTTATCCATACGCTTATCGAGCAGTCCGTATCTGCTGAGCAGAGTGATACCATCCTTATCGTTTGAAGTTACCACCCACTCAATAGGATTCTTTTCATAAGAACCGAAAGTAACGATATCACCCTGTTCGATATCCTTCCTCTCGATCGGAGCCTTGAACTCGACACAGATTATCGGTCTTACACCTACATCATCAGCATCATACAGATTCCTGAGCTTTTTATCTGCCACAGATAACCTGCCTTCAGAATCGAAAGTCATCGGGTAACTGAGAGGTGTGCTGGCAGTATCATCAGGACGGAAAGTTGCAGTAATAATATCTCTTCCCCAATACTTGGCATATCCGTTCTCAACTGCAACACCCTGATCCTCAGCATAATCGGTAGGTTTACACTTTGCCTCATCAGGTTTAAATCGGTATTCAGTATATGCCGCGAGATAAACCTTATCCGTCAGGAACCTGTCATCACCATAAATATTGAAATAAGAGGTCTCACGGATCTGCTTTTGCTCCACCGCCGAGAATGCCTCTTTGAAGAAATCATTATTCAGCCATTCACGCAGAGAACATTCAGCCCAAGAGACTTCATCTCCATCCTCATCAAAAGGCTGGCAGTCGAGCACGTATCTGCTGTAGAGCTGAACCTGTATCTTACCTTCCTCGACCAGGAAGTTTCTGGATATGACTTCCCACTCGATCTCTTCACCATGATACTTTCCGAAAGTGTATTCATCACCAACATCCAGATCAAACTTCGACATTCTGATACTATTGGAACATCCCGCGAGCATGCCAAGAACCATTACCGCAGCCATACCGGCCGCAAAAAACTTTTTCATTTCCTATCCCTCCAAAAAGTTTATTTGGCAATATCGTCCATCAAAGTCCAGAGCTGAACTTCTATATAAGCAAACTTACCGAGCACAGCCTTCAGATATTCCTCAGGCGAATCGAATCTGCTGACAGCGTCTATGAGCATCTGCTTTGTTAACACAGCAGGTTCCTTTCCGTGTGTTATCTGAGCGCAACTGTCACCTATCGTGAAACTTATGACATCATCTGGAATGTCATCAAGATCAATACGGAAAGACTCACCGTCACTGAACCACTCCTTAAGGTACTCACACTCAAGAAGGACAAACGAATATGGATGATCCAACTGAGGCTTACCGCCGAGTTTTATGAATTCTTCACGGACAAAAGCATCTGCCTTAACTCTTTGCGGATAGTAATTAACGAAGTCCGCAAACCTTCCGAAACTTGTTGTATCCGGATGTTCATCAGCAAGTTCGGCTGCCTTTTTGAACGCATCCTCTTTTGAAAGGTTCATTATGTTTTTCCAGGGATCAGTATCCTTGAAATAGTAGTGCGTGATATACAGATTATCCATCACTGCCTCTTCCAGAACGTCCAGTGGAAACCATTACCGTAACCGATCTTTTCATAGAATGGATCTCCGCCGCCTGTCATATGGGTGGCACCAAGAGCTTTCATTCTGCGGTAATGTTTTGTAAGAGCGGCTGCCGCCAGACCTTTACGGCGGTGTTCAGGTGCCGTGCATAGCGGTTCCATGTATGCGAGCTTATTCTCAGGGATCCACCACATACCCGAGAAGCAGACATACTCTTCATTCCCGTCAGCGATGATGATATCGTATTCATGAGTGGAATGCGGTGCAGGTGCCATGATATCACCCACAATGTCTTTATGCGATTTGGCAGGCGTCCAGTCAAGCGAATTATCGTACTTGTCGTAATCTTTGAATTCACCGTTCTCGCCATGGCCAAAACCATACCAGCACAGCCTGGAAAGCTTTACTTCATCAACATCTTCAGGATCGACAAAGTGATATCCTTCGGGCAGCTCGTAATTCAGTTCATTCTCAAAATCGAAGACACGGTCTTCATATTCAAAGACCTTTTTATATCCTCTTTTTGCTGCCGCCTCTTTCAGATAATCCTGACCGCCGAACAAAACAAACTGTTGCTCATTATCAAAGTCAGGCATTGTTGTAATCGCGTAATCAACCAGTTCATCAGCCAGATATTCGTATCCGGGTCTGACACTGAAATAGACATCCGTTACCGGTGCTTCATAGAAAACAAAAGCAACCACCTTATCTCCGTCAAACCAGAATCTGTCGAGATAAGAATAGGATGAATCCATCCACGATGCCTTGATTGCATGCTCAAAAAACGGGGCAGCTACTCCGTTATCCTTTTTGTATTCGTAGATATCTACCAGAAAATCCCATACGAGATTTATATCCGTAAGTTTCTGAAACTGTTTAGTTGTAATCCCCATAACATTTTACTTTCACTTCATCGTTATCAGTTCATACTCGCGTGAACCGATGCCGATTTTTTCTGCATGTTCCAAAGTTTCAGCCCATGAAACATTTGGATTACTATTATGCCATACATCTCCGTGATCGTGGAAATGAGGGCTTGCCATGTTATCACCTAACTGGCTGTTTCTGATAGGCTCTGCCTTTGCACAGAGATCAACACATGCCTGATCCAATGCGACCGGATCGAAAGAAGCGAGCATTCCGATATCAGGTAAGATAGGTGCATCGTTCTCGCCATGGCAGTCACAGTTGGGCGATACATCAGTGATAAGGCTGATGTGGAAACAGGGTCTGCCGCTTACTACTGCTGCAGTATACTCAGCCATTCTGTATCCGAGCATCTGAGGTGCATCCCAGTTATCGTTCTCTATCGCATCGAAAGCACATGCGCCGATGCAGCGTCCGCAACCCTTGCACTTATCAGGATCGATCCAAGCCTTGTTGCCGTCGTAACTGATGGCATCAGAACCGCACTCTTTAGAACATCTCTTACAGCCTCTGCACATGTCAGTCTTAACATGCGGATGTCCGCTCTGGTGTTGCTGCATTTTGCCTGCGCGGCTGCCGCATCCCATTCCGATATTCTTGATGGTTCCGCCGAAGCCTGCTGCTTCATGTCCCTTGAAGTGCGTCAGGGATACAAATATGTCTGCATCCATAACTGCGCGGCCGATATAAGCCTCTTTGCAGTACTCACCGTTCGGAACGGGAACGATTATGTCGTCCGTACCACGGAGTCCGTCAGCAATAAGTATCTGACAGCCAGTTGTAACAGTGTTAAATCCGTTGATATTAGCGCAATCCAGGTGTTCAAGCGCATGTTTGCGGCTGCCGGGATATAAAGTATTGCAGTCTGTCAAAAACGGCAGTCCGCCATTCTCTTTAATGACATCAGCAACTGCTTTCGCATAGTTGGGCCTCAAATAAGCAAGGTTTCCGAGCTCGCCGAAATGCATCTTGATTGCAACAAACTTGCCGTCCATATCTATGGTATCGATTCCGGCCTTGTGAATGAGTTTCTGAAGTTTGGAAGGAAGACTTACACCCAAACCAGTTCTGAAATCTGTAAAATACACCTTTGATTTTTCCATGCCAAAATCCTCCTTCTATAAATCAGGGCTTATCCCATGTCATACATCTTCATGGTTTCTCGGTTACGGTACGCGTGCTTCTCATAGTAAGCAATCAGTTCACCTGCGTCATTTCTCAGCGCAACCATGTAAACATCCTTATTTTCCTTCTCGTTGTAGAATGTGTATACAATATTGTGATCAATTGATGTCTTAAAATAGTCCAGGACTTTATTTATCGTTTTTCTTGATTCTTCATTGTGGCAGTTAAGAAGGCTCTTACCAAGCAGATTCGCGCCTCCCCACTTCTCATAACGCTTTACCGCAACAGGATTCATGTATATGATCTTGTGATCAAGATCACAGATAACTATTGCCGACGTATCAGCTTCCAAAACACTCTTGTAAACTTCATTCAGATCCATTACAAATAATCTCCTATCTTGCCCAGACTCTCTCCCAGGCTGTGGTATCTTCCGGAATATATGACGGGATCAAGTTTAGTAAGATCCACATCGAATATATCTTCACACTGCAGTTTCTCATCCATCTGGATATTCTTGACCTTGCAGAAGAATGTTGTTGAATCGCCCGTATCTACCTGCTTTGAAACTTCACACTCGTATACCCAGCGGCTCGCATCCAGCGTCGGAACGTCAACAACCTCGCCTCTGCTGACACCGTATTCAACATCTTCTTTCCTGCTGTCTTTTGCATGCTTTGAACCGAAATAATCCATAAGCGGCAACATGTCCCTGCTGACAAGATTTACGCTTAACCTGCCATCACGGAGGACATTAAGCTTGGTAGCCTTTGTTCCTGCCATGCTGATTACGATCAGATATCCGTCACCCTCTTCATGAGTTGCGCTGACCCATGTTATTGGCGCGAAATTATGAGAACCGTCTTCGTTGTTCGTGCCGATTATGAATGATGGCTGAACGCACATTGAATATTTGGGTTCAACCGATCTTCTCTTTGCTTTTTCCATAGAGTTTATCCCCTGATTACATCTTTACTGTATTTACTTCTCGAAATGTATACCACATCAATACCAAATTCAAATGCTGCCTTCCTGAACTCTTCCATATCCACATCCTTACCTTCAACCAGAATCATGTCAGATGTCTCATCCAGATGAGTCAAAAAGAGCGATTTCCTAACATTATACTGGCAATTGCTTTTTGCATCATATACAGCTCTGTCTACAGGTTCCAAAACAGATTCAAATCTTCCGAATCTGATGTTATCCTGCCATGGATTAGGGACATTTGTCTCATCTGCAAAATGCAATTCAGGATCTTCCTTAAACGGTCCTGCGCCGTGTCGTGTAAGATAAGTTCTGGTTACATAAACCGCTTCATCAAGCTTCAAGCCGTCAGCATTCAGCAAATAAACCGGATTGGATATATTCGTTCTGCTGCACGTTGTATGAGGCCACAGGTCCTCTCTTACCGTATCGAGCATCAAACCCTGACCGCCTTCAAAAACGACATTATCGTATGACTTGAAAAACTCTGCTTCATCTTCAACGAGAACCACATACTTTTCGAGTGCATCCTTCAGTATCGAAGCATATCTTTCAACATCCAGATTGAGTGGCTCGCTGATACCGAATTTGCGGAGTTTCAGAGACACGTATTCATCTTCTATGGACTTAAGTCTGCAGGCTATCTCAGATACAGACATGCTGCCTATCTCACCGAGCGTAATGCCATACCCGTTGTCAGATCTCTTGGTAGCTTCCCATATTCCCATTCCGCAGCTGCCGTGCTTTTCTTCGCCGCGCATTTCCTCACGCTTCTGGTTAAGATACGCATCGTAAACTAGCGTTGCATTGCAGCGTGGTGAAGCAAATATCTTCACACTATCCGATGACACAGAAGAAAACTCTTCTATCTCTTCTTCGAGCTTATAAAGATCCGGGAAGAAAGTCTCTGCCCAATATGTATCTGCACCGTTGAATGAACCCGATGAGAGTTCGTGGAAAACAAATCTCTTATCTTCCCTGTCGACGGTGTGGCCAGCCTGTGCGCCGCCGTTATGACGCACAACAAGATTATGGCCTGACAGCGTCAGATAATCGACTGCCAGGCCTTTTCCTTCATCTCCGTAATTGTTTCCGATTACAGCATAGAACATATGCTGAATGTCAGATGAAAAGATTGCTCATCATCTTATCAAGATTCTTGTCGATCTTAGGATTGAGATCGCCAAGGATATCGTGTCTGTTAAGTCCCTTAACCTTGCAGATGACGCTGATGATGAGTTCCGGGAGCAGTGAGATATCCTGCTTCAGGATGTTGATCGTTCTGCCGTCAATAACAGTTCTCTCAACAGAACCGGTAATATTGATGTGGAACAGTTCATAAGATTTAAGTGCCTCTTCTGCAGCCTCTTCCATCGTCATGTCCTGAACCTGACTGTCGCCAAAAATTCTAGCAATAGAGCTGCCGGACAATGTGTCATGGTTAGGTGCATCACCGATGGTGAAAGCAAAACCCTTCTCATTACGTTTCTTCATGCTGTCTGTATCTGTATGCTTTGCGAGGAAATACCAGAACAGAGAATAGTCCTCAGGAACATCTCCACCTCTGCCTTCGAGCCAGAGTTCAAGGAGCTGCTCTGCGATACGGATGTCCGACTCAAACTGTGTAACCTGCAGAGGTGCAGCATCTGCTTCTGCATCACCGATAGCCGCAAACATCAGCTGCGGATCAGGAATGACATTGGAGGCATAGAGCTTCTTCATGAGCTCGTTAAGGGAATTCTTTACGATCTCTTCAGACAGATAACCCATGGAACCTGTTACATCTACGCCGATGGCGATAGGTGTTGAATGGGGATGCTCATCGTTATCTCTTGATTCTCTCGTTCCGATGAACTTCGGATTGAACTTATCGAGCATTTTTCTGTTCTGGAACAGATTATCTGCAGAAGAATCTGTTGTGATCTTTCTTGCTGTTCTGAGCTTATCCCAGTCTCTTGCTGTATAACTTCCGCGTCCCATAATGTATCTCCTTTATCATTGATTAAACTGATGAAAATTGTGTCCGCCGAATCCCTTCATAATGACATCGTCCCAATTGCCGAAATCATCATAAGCAGTTTCTGCAGGTTCTCCGTCAAGGAACTGCATGCACATTGCGTTTGCAGTAGAGCAGTCCATAACATCCTTTGCAATCTGTCTTATATCCTTCAGATAGTTGCGTCTCGAAGTTCTTGATACATTCTCCCATCCGTCAAGGATAAACAGTTCATGTGTCTTGGGGTTAATGTATATGTCTTCAATCTTGATGGAATCAAAATCCATATCATTGAACTCAAGAAGGCATCCTAAGTTCTCAAAGCGTGAGATCATCCAGGCAACCGTTGTTGCCTTCAGATTCTCAAACAGGAACAGCGGATAGATGTTCTCTGCCTTGGATACAACAGCTATTCCCCTTCCGTCTTCGAGAGTTGCCTTATATGTAACGTTCGGCAGGAATCTGCTTAAGTCCTTAATATCTGCTGAAGGATACATGATCTGCGACAGTGAAGAGTTAAATCTTGTAACCTCCGGGAAGCTCTTGAAAACGATCAGGAGTTTGTCCGAACCGATGTAGACTTCCTTATCATCGAGAATGACAGAATAAAAACTGTCCATAGTGATGTTAACGCCCTTATCGGTGGTAAAGTTTACTCTTGAGCTGTTATTCCACAAATGGAGGATATCTCCTTCATCTGCCATCTCATCGTTAGTAAAACGGTCTTTGCCGAGCATCTCGTCTCTGGTGTTCTTGTAGGCTTTGAAATCCTTATCCGAGAGATAGACCATGGATCCGCAGAAGCGGCATACCATCTCGCCTCTGGAAGTGATCCTGTACTCTGCTCCGCAATTGTCACATCTGATGTTGAGCAATTTGCTTTCCATAGTATTTCCCCTTATTCTGTTCAAATAGTTTTGACAACTATTTTTTGATTATAACATTTAAAGATCAAATATACTCATCTGCTTATCAGGAAGATCATTTAAATATCTGAAGCATTCGTCCGCGTCATATATGATTCCGTTATCTTTGCATATCTTTTTGAAAATGCTGTTGAGTTTACGGGAATTCAGACTGTTAACTTCATAGCTGTTTCCGTATGTTCTCATGTATTTCTGCTTGAGTCCCGGAAAATGTTTATCGAGCGCCTCGTAGAAATATTCCCTGTCGCCTTCCCTTAATGTCACTCCCATTCCGCAATTAATGATTCCCTTTACACCGACGCGGACGCATTCGTTAAGGATGGCCGTAACGTTCTCTTCGGTATCATTGATGAACGGCAGCAGCGGAGTCATCCATACGACAGTGGGAATGCCGCGTTTCTGCATCTCCTCCAAAACCTCAATGCGTCTTTTTGTATTGCAGACATTGGGTTCGATTATCTTACACAGTTTATCGTCATATGTAGTCAGTGTAATCTGCACAACGCACTTGGCCTTCTTATTGATGCTGTCCAAAAGATCGATGTCTTCAAGTATCCTGTCAGACTTGGTCTGGATGGCCACGCCGAATCCGTACTTATCGATTATCTCCAGACACTTTCTGGTCATGCGCAGCTGAGTCTCACAGTGCATGTAAGGATCCGACATAGAGCCTGTGCCGATCATGCACTTACTGCGCTTGGACTTCAGAGCTTTCTCGAGGAGTTCAGGCGCATTCTGTTTTACTTCTATATCTTCGAAAGGATGAGTGAACTGATAACATAGACTTCTGCTGTCGCAGTAAATGCAGCCGTGCGTACAACCGCGGTATATGTTCATGCCGTTGTATCCGCCTTTGTTATGAATGATCCCTTTCGCTTCTACGAAATGCATTTTCAGCCTTTCTCTGTATACTCTTTCAAAGCAATATATTCACGCTTGTACAGGCCGTAATACTCGATTGCCGTTTCATGGAATCTCTCGTAGTCTCCAAACATCTTGAGAGCTTCATCAATTGGCATCCAGACTGCCATATAGCCAGCTTCTTTCTCACCTTCCGTAAGATGCTGAACTCCGGTATCTTCGACCAGTTCACACACAAAGTAGTGATTGATGTGTCTCCAATCAAGGAAAAGTTCTTCGATTGCAAGATACTCTTCCGTAGCATTTACCTTCATTCCGGTCTCTTCGAGCATCTCACGCTCGCAGCATTCGGCATATGTCTCACCTTCGTCCTGACCGCCTCCGGGGATCATGTACTTGTTGGTCGTTGTCTCATAACTTAAGAGCACCTTGCCGTCGTTTACCAGGATTCCCCTGCTCGCATGACGGAGATGATCCACATGTCCCAAATAATCATCATTGATCAGTTGAAGTTCTTTCATCCTATTACCCCTCTTTCTTCAAAACAGATTCAATATGTCTTCCGTGCCGTTCAAAATATAATCAGCACCGGCATTCTCCAGTTCTTCCTGAGAGCCGTATCCCCATAAGACTCCCGCACTGTCCAATCCGTTTGCTTTCGCGCCTTCAATATCATGATAACGGTCTCCGATCATGAGCAGCTTCGACTTATCTTCAATATCCATTTCTTCAAGCAGCTTTGCAATTACATCTTCTTTCTTGCTTATCTTGCCGTCCATGGTAGCTGCACCGAAGAAATCGAAATACTGATAGAGATCAAAATGCTTGAGTATCTTTATCGAAAATTCGAACGGCTTTGAAGTTGCCAAAGCGATCTTAACTCCCCTGTTCTTCAGTTCTGCGAGCATCTCAGGAACTCCATCATAGACCTCGTTCTCGAATAATCCCGTTACACTGAAGTTCTCTCTGTAGTACTTGATCGCCTGATCAGCCTGTTCCTTGGTAAATCCGAAGAACGTCATGAACGAATAATCAAGCGGCGGTCCGATAAACGGATAGAGTTCGGATCTGTCCTTAACTTCGATATCAAATTTCTTCAGAGCATACATGACCGAATTGGTAATACCGATGGCAGGATCGGTCAGTGTCCCGTCAAGGTCAAATAAACAGTATTCGTATTTCATAAATTCATCCTATCGTACAAAGTTTCCCGCGGAGTATATATCCGATCTTTTCATAACATGCATTGGATGCCACATAGTCTGCATCCGTGTAGAGCATCGGCGTATATCCAAGATCTGAAACGATCTCACTTACCTGATATACAAGGTGTTCAGCATAGTGTTTTCTTCTATATTCATCTCTGGTATATACCAATCCGATAGAGGCCATCTCTTCACTCTGCGGATGCCAGCTGCAGCTGGCAACGAACTCACCTTCAGAATTCTTCCAAAGATACAGTTCTTCCTTTTTCACGCCTTCTTCAGCACTTTTCCTGTACTCTTCACGGCTTTGCTTGTCTATTCCGACTGCGTTATGGAACATGTCGAAAAAGTCTACCAGTAAATCGATATCTTCCTCTGTGCATTTATGAAGTTCGCCGTCTGTATCAACTGATGGCTTAATTCTCTCAGGACAATCGTAAGCAAACAGATTGGTTGTTATCTCAAGATCTATTCCGTCCTTTTCGGCTCTCTTCATAAAGTATTCGGCAAGCTCATACTTGATATTGAATCTGTGATTCCCGTCCATGACGGATGCTTCCCTTGCAAGCTGATATACCTTCTCCAGTTCGTCTGCCGTCGCATCGTCAGGAGTCCATATCCATACCGGAAACGGCTGGCCGGTAAAACAGAAGATCATCCTCTCGTGGTCAGATAATCTGAGCTCACAATCAAGTCCCATAATCCTTGCCATTACTGAGAAAGTTAACTTGTCCTTCTCTAATAAGGCATAGTCTCTCTCATCAAAGAAGTTATCCATTTTGTACTATCCCCCATACAATTTGAAAACTATTATAGCACTACATTGCCGAACAAATTTAGAGCGATATTCTATTTTCTATTGACAGGCTTCCACCGCAGGTATACCATCAGATTAGAACGATATTCTAATTTTGAGGAGGCAGACATGAAAAGAAGAATCTACTACTTTACAGGTACCGGCAACAGCATGAGAGCTGCACGTGTAATCGCTTCTGCTCTCGGAAGTACCGAGATCGCATCTATGAGAATGAACCCTGAAGACGTTCCGGCAACAGACTGTGATGTCATCGGATTTATCTACCCTGTTTACCATTGGACAATGCCCGAACCCGCAGAAAAGTTCGTTGAAAAACTCGACATCAATCCGGATGCTTATATTTTTGCAGTCGCCATGCCGAGTTTTATCATCGGATTTGCATGTGAGAGATTAAACCAGATCCTTGAAACCAAAGGATCCTCATTATCCTACGGCAATCTCGTAAATAGCGTGGCAAATTACGCAATCGTTTATCCGCCCTTCCCGTCACCTAAACTCCGTGTTCCAAAGACAGAGAAGAAACTGAAGAAGATTGCTGCCGAGATTGATGCACGTGCCAAAAGAGATTATCCCAGAGCAAGCAAGCGCGTAAGACGCAAGTTTGATTCATTCATGGGACCTTATCTCGATATCCAGACTTATGCAGATAATCCGTTTACAGTATCCGATGCCTGCATATCCTGCGGCCTGTGCACGCGTGTATGTCCATGCGGGAATCTTACGATGGAAAACGGCAAGCCGAAGTTCAACCACCATTGCGCCAACTGCATGGCCTGCGTAACAAGTTGCCCCAAACGCGCAATAGGTTACAATATTACAGATGGTGACAGGAAGCTTCTGAATGCGTCCGGCAAGAATACACCGCTCGTAAAGATCATGGGTCTTCCTCCCAAAAGGAAGCTGTACAGGAATCCTTACATCACCACTGCTGACCTTACTAAGAACAGGGAGTAAATAATGGCTAAGCGCGGAGAGACAAGAGAAAAGATAATCGCTGCAGCTACGAAGGTATTCTTCGAGTATGGCTATGAGGCCGCATCCGTAAAGATGATCATCGAAGAAGCAGGTGTCGTAACAGGCAGTTTCTATCACTTCTTCCCTTCCAAGGAATCTCTGTTCGAAGCCGTTATCGCACAATTCATGCAGGGCTATACAGAACGCATCGGTGCGATCCTGGCCAATGAATCACTGTCTTTCGATCAGGTCGTAAACCTGTTTCTAAATGAACTCCAGGCATCTACCAAGATCTACTATGAAGTGCTTCAGGGTGACAAACTTCATTGGACTATTCAGGCATCACTCAACGCTCTCACATGCAAAACAATGGTCGAATCTCTCGCAGCCTATTTCTCCAGATTGAAGAATGAAGGCAGGATTGAATACCTCATCGATGCTGATGACAAAACAATCGCGCAGATATTCTTCAGAGGCTCAGAAGCGATAATTCACAGCGGCGACGAGAAGCGTATCAATAAGACTGTGCTCAAGACCAGACTTCTCGATTTCTGGAGCAAGATAATCAGGTTCTGATCAGGCGTTCCACTTATAAAGGCCGGCGTATATGCCACCTTTTGCCATAAGCTCATCGTGGGTACCGCTCTCTTCTATTCCATTCTCAGTAAGAACGAGGATCCTCTCAGCGTTCCTTACCGTAGACAGACGGTGTGCGATTACGATCGTTGTTCTGTCCTTGGCAAGTTTCTCCAAAGACTCTTTTACGATGTTCTCACTCTCGTTATCAAGCGCGCTCGTTGCCTCGTCGAAGATCAGGATCGGAGGGTTCTTAAGGAACACTCTCGCAATCGAAAGCCTCTGCTTCTGACCGCCTGAGAGCTTGATACCACGCTGACCGATATCCGTGTCATATCCGTTAGGAAGTTCCATTATGAAATCGTGAGCATTAGCGAGCTTTGCTGCTTCGATAATATCTTCACGGGTAGCACCTGGTCTGCCGTAACTGATATTCTCGAGCACCGTACCTGCAAACAGATAAACATCCTGCTGTACGATTCCGATGTGATCTCTGAGGCTCTTGAGCTTGATATCACGGATGTCTGTTCCGTCGATCTTAATCGAACCGTTTGTTACATCATAGAATCTCGGAATGAGGCTGCAGAGCGTTGTCTTACCGCCGCCGGATGAACCGACCAGAGCAATGTATGAACCTGCTTCAATATCGAGATTGATGTGACGTAAAACTCTGTGTGCTCCGTCCTTATATTTGAACGATACATCCTCGAAAGAAACATCGCCTTTCACATCATTCAGTTCAACCGCACCTTCCCTGTCCTGAATGTCAGGTTCGATGTTAAGGATCTCGGTAAATCTCTCGAATCCCGTATAGCCGTTCTGGAACTGCTCGGTAAAATCCACAAGCACTCTGATAGGTTCAGTAAACGTATTGATGTAGAGCAGGAACGCAATGAAATCAGGGATCTCAACGAGTCCGTCAGAGATAAGTATCGCACCCGTAATGATTACCACGATATTTACCAGAAGGATAAAAGCCGTCATACCTGAATGGAACAGTCCGAGATACAGATAGCTGTTCTTCTTCGCTTTCAGGAAAGCCTGGTTGCCTTCTTCAAACTTCTCCATCTCTATCTCTTCGTTTGCAAAAGACTTAACGACTCTGATACCGGAGAGATTGTCTTCAGTACGTGAGTTGATCTCAGCGATCTTTTTCCTGTTCTCCTTAAATGCCTTGCGCATCTTCCTGTTGAGGAAGAATACATACAGGAACATGAACGGTACAAGAACGAACGCCGCTGCCGTTAAGTACCTGCTGATACCCATCAGGATAACGAAGGCACCGATGATCTTAATAAACGATATTACGATGTTCTCAGGACCGTGATGAAGGAGCTCGCTTATCTCAAACAGGTCATTCGTGATCCTGCTCATGAGCTGTCCTACCTTCTGGTCGTCAAAAAACGAGAATGACAGTTTCTGATAGTGTGAGAAGATCTCGGCACGCATGTTGTACTCCATCTTGGAGCCCATGACGTGGCCGACATCAGTAATATAGAAGTTTGCAAGGAACTGTATGCCCACCATTACGACAAGCACTGCGCCGAGGTAGATGATCCTCTCTTTCGCGCCGTCTTCCATATATACGACATCAGAAGTAATGTATCTGACTACAAGCGGAATTATGAGCGAGATAGCTGAAGCCACGATTGCAAAGAACATATCCAAAAGGAATGTTCCCATATAAGGCTTATAGTAGCTGATGAGCTTTCTTAAGTTCTTTAACATATATCCCCACAAATACCATCCGATTGATTAAGACATTATACTCGCGGAGAACTATTATTCAAATTATTATTCCCACTTAAATTTATACTTTATGACTTTCTTTGGGCACGCATCGATACATGCACCGCAGTTGATGCATTCAGAGCACCCGGACATCTTGCCATCCGATACCATCGCCTTAACATCGAGGCCCATCGGGCAGGATTTGGAACACTTGCCGCATGAGATACAGTCTGACTTTTCAGCCTCAATATGAAGCTGCGGGATATGCAGAAATCTTCCGATCGTGCTGCCTATTACCATAAACGGTGCCATCCAGCAGAAATAATGGCAGGTTGCCCTCTTACCATGAATAAGTGAAGGAATGACCAGGAGCAGAATGACTCCGTAGTAAACAATAAAATCACATATCTCATGTATTGAAATCCCGTGATCGGTCATGAAGAACGGATCTATCGTGAAATCATTCTTACCCATGATGTACGTTACAACGATGGAGATCATCCAAACGATCCAGATCACATACTTAATCTTATATCTCCATCCTCCCTTTGCAGGCTTGTCATTGCACATGCCGATACATTCCTGAATTCCGCCTGCCGGGCAGAAATATCCGCACCAGACTCTTCCCAGAAACATCGAAAGGATGAACATCGATACGAATACTATGAAGCTGCCGTTTGCGATATGTTCTGCTGCCGCCATCAGTATCAGATACGGCGAGAAATACCATATCGTAACCGGAAACAGCAAAAACGCGAATATAAGAAGTGCCTTCCTTACCTTTTGTCTCATAAATCTGAAAATCTCCTCCTCTATATATCAGTTTGATATATCTATTTGATATATTATCACCGCTATCTTGGTTCTGCAAGAGCAGGTTTTCGAGGAGGGACGGAACGTGCTGCTTCCCACCCATGTAAAATTTTGTGTAAAGTTGGACCTTTTTTTGCACAAAGTTCGCAAATATCCGTAAATTTGCAAAGTCAGTGCAAAGTTAATCTCTATGTTTGCACGAACTTTACACATCAATCCGAGCGACCATCGAGTTTTCGCGTCGACTTCTCCGCGCGCAAAAAGAAAACGCACAGTAACTGAAACAATTCACTGTGCGTTCTTCTTATGCTGTTATGCTTTTCGAAAACAATCAGGAAACTGCCTTCTTATCTTTCTTAAGGCAGATAACTACTGCTACCACAAGCATGGGGATCAGCGGAATGAGTGAAAATGCTGAAGGTCCCAAAACAGAGAGTTTCGGATCAGTTGAAGAGCCGAGGAGCATCATGGGAACGGATGCGGCATTCATAGCAGAATGTGCAATTGAGGCAACCCAGATGGAATGTGTCTTCTCATAGAGCCAGTCGATAAAGATGCCGTATGCAGTAAGAGCAATGCAGATTACAACAGGTCCGATTACGGGATATCCCCAATACTGATTTCCGAAGAAGTAAGCACCTGCGATAAGCAGAGGCCAGTGCCAGATACCCCAGAGAGCGCCTCCGATAAGGCGGCCGCCAAGCTTACCGAACTTATTCTTAAGGAAAGGATACAAAACACCTCTCCAGCCTGCCTCTTCACCAAGGCTCGGAAGGATCTGTGAAAGAGGGATAAATGTTAAAGCCATAAATGTCATGACAATAAGGAAAGCTGACGGATTGATTACTGAAGAATCATAAATTGCTGCCATATCTTCAGGAAGAACGCCCGTGAATGCGTCAAAACCCAGTTTGAAGGAATCCGGGAAGATAAGGAAGAATGCAGCCGTTCCGATGGCGGCAAGGATCTGGGGTGCGATCCAGGCAGCCAGAATATACTTAAACTTGGTCTTAATTCCAAAACCGATTTCCTTAAGAGGGAGTCTTGAGATAAGAACTGCAATAAAAGGAATGAATACTGCTATAAATCTGAACAGGAACAGGCAGCCTATAACCTGGCCATTGGCATTCATGAAGCCGGCAAGCCAGAGCGGAACGCCGGCCACGCCGAATGCTATCAGCATAAATGTGATGAATTTTCTTGTAGTGATGTTTTCGGGATTCATTATGTTTACCTCACAGCGTTTTTGATATCCCGACTATACGTTTTCCGCAAATCTCTTTAAAGGACATAAACCGACCAAAACCCTTTGTTTCCGGGATGGGACACAGGTTGTCCCATAAGGAATCAGCCTCTATATACCTTCTTTTCGACCACTTTACGGTCTTTCCAGACCAGGTCGATCTTATCTCCTCCCGCGAGCTTAAATCCGTTCACGGAACCATCCTTCCACTCCTCAGGAAGAGCAGGCAGTTCCTCCCCGTCACGACCCAGAATCATCCTGACGATACCTGATACCAGACCGAAATTTCCGTCGATCTGGAACGGCGGATGGTTATCAAACAGATTCGGCAGCAGAGAATTCTCCATAAGAAGCCTTAAGTGCTTATATGCCTCATCTCCATTTCCCATGGCCGCATAGAGGTTAATTATCCAGGCCCTGCTCCAGCCAGTGTGACCGCTGCCGGATTCCAGGCGCCTGTCCAAAGTTTTGGAAGCAGCTGCAAAAAGCTCCTCTCCGCTGATCGACGTTCCCGGGAACAGTCCGAAAAGATGGGATATATGTCTGTGACCCGGGTCTGTTTCCTTAACATCACCGTGCCACTCGAGGATCCTGCCGTCTTCCCCGACCGCAACAGGTTTAATACAATTAAGTGCCTCTCTTATCTCATCTATCTCAGGAGCGCCTGTCTTAAGCACTTCTTCTGCTGCCAGAACATTCTCAAACAGCTCACGGATAATCTGGTCATCCATGGCTGCCCCCTTGCAAACGCAACCTTTCTCACCATTAGGGAGCTGATACTCATTCTCAGGCGAGATTGTAGGAGACAGAACGAGGCAGCCGTCATCTTCAACACTGTAATCAACAATAAAGACTGCAGCCTGAAGCATTGCATCAAAATGTTCACGGAGAAAATCAGTATCCCCTGTGTACCTGTAATGCGCCCATACATGCAGGCACAGCCATGCCGCACCCAAAACCCAGTATGTCGAAGACAGGCATGTATCCTGCGGAGCGCAATCTCCCCAGATATCCGTGTTATGGTGGGCAACAAAGCCTCTCATTCCGTACATCTTACGGGCAACTTCTTCTCCCCTGGGTTTCATTCTCTCCAGGAGATCGAACAACGGCATATGGCATTCAGGGAGATCCAGAACCTCACAGGGCCAGTAGTTCATCTCTGCATTTATGTTTATGGTAAACTTCGATCCCCACATAGGATCGAAATCCTTATTCCATATTCCCTGCAGGTTCAATGGCTGTGAACCTTCGCGGCTGCCTGAGATCGTCAGATACTTGCCGAAGTTAAACATACGGACAACGTCCCACTCGGAATCAGGCAGAGTAAGCTTCGTCCTGTTATAAAGTGACTTATAGTCTTTCAGGTGATCTTCCCAAATTCTGTCAGCACCCTTAGCTGATGCATCCAGAAGTGTTTTATCCAGATAAGCCTTCAGGTCCTTCTCATAGAATTCTGTTGTTGCAGCGATCAGGATCAATGCCTCATCGCAGCATGTAACAACGAGAGTGCTGCCGACTGATTCAACAGTTCCGCCTTTGGCAATGACCTTTATCTCACATGCAAATTCCGATGAACCCGTGCCGCCACATATTCCGGTGAGCATCGTCGCATCATTTGAAGGATTGAATATTGAATCAACGCAATTGTTGTAACCGGGATTCCTGTATACCTGATTTCTGAATGATCTGAAATCCCATGTGATGTTTCCTCTGGCAAGCTGTGTTCTGAACGAGAGTTTACCTTGCCTGTCAGCACTTAACTTTACAGCTATTACCTTATCAGGGAACGATGCGATTACATTTCTGCTGAAGGTTACACCATCCTTTTTATAAGAAACTCGGACTTCGGAATTTTCCAGATCAAGTTCGCGCGAATAATCTGCAGCATCTTCATTCTCATAATCGAAAAGAATATAGAGATTACATAAAGTCTCATAATGGCTCTGAGTATCAGGCGTACCGGACAGCGCCAGAGCGCATAAATCTTCAGCGTCCTTTATCCTGCCTTCATCTATAGTCTGTCTTATGAGAGGGAGTTTTTCCTTTGCGGACGGATTGACCCTGTCCTTGGGACCGCCGTACCAGACGCTGTCTTCATTGAGCTGGAGCAGTTCGGTTGCTATGCCTCCGAAAACCATTGCACCCATTCTGCCGTTTCCTACGGGAAAGGCTTCGTTCCAATCAGAAGCGGGGCCGGTAAAACTCAATATACTGCTATTCATCTGAAACCTCTCAAGTCTTGTCAAAAACTCCTTACTTATATTAACATAAGAAATTACGGGGACACTTGTAATTACAAATAATAGGAGCAACGGCATGGACGTTTTGTTTTCGAGAGGATCACAGAAAAACACGATTGAACTTTCCAAAGATACGCTGAAGGATCTGGCAATCCCTGAGCTCGTAGAACACGCCTGCTCCATGAAGGAAGAACGTGAGATCGTACTGAAGATCTTATCCAATATTCCTACCGATCCCGATGACATGAGATACAGGAGCCTGATCGTACAGGACCTCATTGACAACAAAGAACTCTGCACAAAGATAAATGAATGCGCATATGAGATCTTCGTTCTCAAAAACTACGGCGGCAGTCACAAAGCTCTCAGAATAAACGACGTTAATCTGTACTCACTGTTAGAGGATCTCCGCGAGCTGAACATCTATACCACAGTAACCGAGAAGCTGGCTGCCACGCTGCATGAATATGAGATCAGATCAGAAGGCCTTATCGCCATCCGAGAGGAACTTGATAAAACCGTAACGACAGAAAACTTCACGAACATAAAGAAAGACTTGGATGAGATCAGAAAAGATTTGTCTGCAGTCCAGGGTGCAATAATCGGAGTCAACTTCACATCCGATCTCGACATTGACAATGTTGCAGCTGTCGAATTCGTTCCTTACAAGGTCGTATCCAAATACGGAATCGTCGAAAGACTCACTGCATTCCGTCACGTCGATCCTAATGAACATTCAACCAGGAAGGCCAGAGTTCCCGATCCGCTCCTCGCGGCAATCGCTCCGAAACTCCAGGTCGCGCTCAAAAGACACTATTCGGATATTCTGAAGGCATTCGATAAATATGCTGATTTCGATACGCGCTCGATTACCGAGATGTACGAAGGCCTGATCTTCTATGTCGCAATGGCAAGATTCGGCAGAGGACTTAAAGAAAAGGGTTATGAACTCTGCTTCCCTGTCATCTGTGAAAAAGAAAGATTCTCAATTAAGGATCTCTACAACATAAGACTTACTTTCGAGAATGCAAAAGACATCGTAAAGAACGATTTCTCTTTCACGGAAGACGAACGCATCTTTATCCTCACCGGTCCTAACAGAGGCGGTAAGACCATCATCGAGCAGGCTATCGGAATTGCTTCATTCATGGCATCACACGGACTGTTCGTTACTGCATCTTCATTTACAGGAATGCCGTTCAAAAATATCCTTACGCACTTCCCCATTGATGAAAATCTCACGATCAACTACGGACGTTTGGGAGAAGAAGCGATAAGGATCAAGGAAATCGTCAACAAAACGAACAGCAACACACTCATTCTTTTCAATGAGACATATTCAACCACTTCAGCAACAGACGGTGTTTACCTGTCCAGAGACCTGATACGTGTACTGAAGGAAAAGGGCGCTTATGTTATCTTCAACACCCACCTGCATGAACTCGCAAGAGACATTCCTGAAATGGATAAGTGGGACGGTCAGGGCAACATCATAAGTGTAGTAATGGAACGCAAAGGCGATAAGAATACATTCTTGCTTAAGCGAGCTGATCCCGACTACACTTCTTATGCAAAGAACGTTGCCGAGAAATACGGAATCACTTACGAACAGATGACTGATAAAAAAGTGCCGCAGGACTTGAAGTGAACCCCTGAAGTTGAACAAACTTCGGGGGTTTTAATATGAAATATAGTTTTGAATTGAAGAAAGAAATCTACGAAAAGTATCGTGAGGGATATGGAAGCGACATTCTTTCTCAGAAATA
>JAEEGJ010006459.1_pt1 | contig 35107 bp, 30 predicted proteins | sample 8958761 | NCBI WGS metagenome assembly JAEEGJ01 (sample SAMN16246546, study PRJNA631951) | gut metagenome | biome: gut microbiome; feature: rumen; material: RS-attached | host: Bos | place: Iran: Karaj | collected 2018-10
GACTCATGGAGAGAATACTGATGCCGCTATTTGCGTAGTCGATGCATGCAGCAGATGCTTCCTTGAGTGCCTGTTCCGGCAGGACAGACGGTCCTGCGCTAAAGTTATAGACTTTGTTTGCCATTGTTGTGTTCCTTTTTAGGGGTTTGTGCCCGTTAGGGCTAAAAAATTACGGTGTAAAATTAGTAAATAGGCGGTGAAGTGGCAATAAAAAAAGCCCGCTCGCGGCGGGCATTTTTTTAAACTCCAAGCGCTTGAATCGCGGCTTTGTACTTCTTGAGACGGAACTTCGTCTTGAGTTCGCGGCGTTCCTGGCGGTGAATGTACTTGTCTTCGAGGAGTACATTCAAGATGGCGCTCTTTGCCTTGGCTGCTGTCGGATTATCCTTGAGTGTTTCGACAAAGCGGACGAAATCCTTTTCGCGGGCATCGTAAGTCGCATCTTCGGCAGGGACTCCCTTCGCCATCAGCTTGCAGCTGTATTCGTCAATCCAGGATTGATTCTTGTGGTAAGTCATCTTCTGGATGAGTTCGACCATGTCTGCCGGAACGCCCATCTTGATCATGTCGTCCGGAGTTTTCTTGGTGCCTGATGTGATGGAATCCTGCAAAATGGCTAGAACTTGAACATCTTCCGGTTCGCCCTTGTTCTTGAGATAATCGGCGACATTCTGGAGAAAATCAATGTATGGTCCGCCAGCCTTGTCCTGCTGGCCTTTGTGGACGGAATCCGCAATTTTGTAGGCGTCTTGATAAGAGAGCATTATTAACCTTTTTTTAAAACCTCGAGCATCGACGATGCTCATATACTCAATATATATAATGCAGAGGGGAATGTGAGAGCTGTTTTTACATTTTGTGGCAAAAATCGTTTCTTCTCGAAAAGTTCTCTAATGTAAAAATGTTTTTGCGTCTTGAATGCGTTGTGAAAGGAAGTTTGCATTTTTAGAAATTTCAAAAAAAACAGAAAATTTTAAACATTTTGTCTAAGATGTTTAGCGAAATATCTAAATTTAACTGCAAAATTGGAAATGTTGGTGTACATGTCAAGAGATATTACGTTAAGCAAGTCTAGCAAGATTTATGTTGCGGGCCACCATGGTTTAGTGGGATCTGCCATTTGGAATAATTTGAAATCCCGTGGATATAATAACCTTGTCGGTCGAACACACAAGGAACTCGATTTAACAGATCAATATGCTGTCAAGAAGTTTTTTGACGAAGAACGCCCCGATGCGGTTGTGCTTGCGGCGGCCTTTGTCGGCGGTATCATGGCGAATTCGCTTTACCGCGCCGATTTCATGATGATGAACATGAAAATTCAGTGCAACGTGTTCAGCGAAGCCTATGCGCACAACGTCAAAAAGTTTTTGTTCCTCGGCTCCACCTGCATTTATCCGAAGAACGCCCCGCAGCCCATGAAAGAGGACGCGCTCCTCACGAGCGAACTCGAGTACACGAACGAGGAATACGCCATTGCCAAAATTGCGGGCCTCAAGATGTGCGAGAGCTACAACTTGCAGTACGGCACGAATTATCTCGCCGTGATGCCAACGAACCTTTACGGTCCCAACGACAACTTCCATCTGGAAAATAGCCATGTGATGCCGGCCATGATGCGCAAGATTTATCTCGCGAAGCTCATCCACGACAACGACTGGAAGAGCATCAAGGTCGATATGGACAAACGCCCTGTCGAAGGTATCAATGGCGACGCCTCACAAGACGAAATTTTGAAAGTGCTTGCCAAGTACGGCATCGAGAACAACAAGGTGACGCTCTGGGGCACGGGTAAGCCGCTTCGCGAATTCCTGTGGAGCGAGGACATGGCGGATGCTTCGGTCCATGTACTTTTGAACGTGAACTTCAGCGACATCATCGGTATCGAAAAATATTCCAGCGTGCATTATGGCGCAAGTGTAGATGGGGCCGTTGACCGCAACCACAGCGCAGGCCGTGGCGGCGCCATCCCGAAACTTGGAGAAATCCGCAACTGTCACATCAATGTGGGCACGGGCAAGGAACTCACTATCCGCGAACTCAGTGAACTTGTCGTGAAAGCGGTCGGCTTCGAAGGTGAAGTCGTGTTCGACGCAAGCAAGCCCGACGGTACTCCGCGCAAGCTCATCGACGTGAGCAAACTCCATAGCCTCGGCTGGACGCACAAGGTCGAAATCGACGAAGGCGTACAGAAACTTTTTGATTGGTACAAGGAATCGCTCAATGGATAAACGTAATGTTGCCTTGATTACGGGTGTTACCGGACAGGACGGTTCCTACCTCTCTGAATTCCTTTTGGCCAAAGGCTACGACGTCCATGGTATCATTCGTCGCTCGTCTGTAGATTTTCGCGAACGCATTGCGCACCTTGAAGGCAAACCGAATTTTCATCTGCATTACGCCGACATGGGCGATTCCATGAGCCTTGTGAAAGTTGTCGGTAAAGTCCAGCCGACCGAAATTTACAACCTCGCAGCGCAAAGCCATGTGCAGGTTTCTTTCGACTCTCCGGAATTCACTGCCGATGTGGATGCCACGGGCGTGCTCCGCGTTCTGGAAGCCGTACGCACCAACCATCTGGAAAAGACCTGCCGCATTTACCAGGCCAGCACAAGCGAACTCTACGGAAAGGTAGAAGAAGTCCCGCAGAACGAGAAGACTCCGTTCCACCCGTACAGCCCTTACGCAGTTGCCAAACTTTATGGATTTTGGATTATCAAGGAATACCGTGAGGCTTACAACATGTTCTGCTGTTCCGGCATTCTGTTCAATCACGAATCCGAACGCCGTGGCGAAACTTTCGTGACCCGCAAGATTACGCTTGCCGCCGCCCGTATTGCGCAAGGCAAGCAGGACTGCCTGTACCTCGGCAACCTCGACAGTCTCCGCGACTGGGGTTACGCCAAGGACTACGTGGAATGCATGTGGCTCATTTTGCAGCATGACAAGCCTGAAGACTTCGTGATTGCGACCGGCGTACAGCACACCGTCCGTGAATTCGCGACGCTTGCGTTCCACTATGCCGGCATCGAGCTCCGCTGGGAAGGCGAAGGCGTGAACGAAAATGGAATCAACGTCGCAAACGGCAAAGTTGTCGTGGCCGTGTCCGAAGATTTCTACCGCCCGACCGACGTGGTGAACCTCTGGGGCGACCCGACCAAGGCCAAGGCCGAACTCGGCTGGAATCCGCAGAAAACTTCGTTTGAACAGCTCGTGAAAATTATGGTCGATAGCGACATGCGCAAAGTTGCCGCAGACAGCGTCGCTGGCCATGTGCGAACCAATCTTGCGGAATACCTCGAAAAGGGATTGGTGAAGTAGATCGTGTAAATGGGAAATGGGATTGTATGCTTCGTATCAAAAATTTGAATCTTCTCTGTAGCCGCGCTGATTTGGCTAATTTACCGGAAGGCAAATTGTTGATTAATACAATTAATGCGTTTTCGTATAACAACGCCCGTAAAGATGTGTTGTTTGAAGAGGCGTTGACGAAGGGAGATGTTCTCATTCCTGATGGAATTAGCATTGTCCGTACATGTCATTTGTTGAAAGCGAAATCTCGGCCCAAAGAACGTATTGCTGGTTGGGATTTATTCACGTTCGAAATGCATCGCCTTAATAAAAAGGGCGGAAAGGTGATGTTCTTGGGATCTAGCGAAAAGGTCCTTGGGCTGATTCAAAAAAACGCAGCCTCTCGTTATCCGAATTTAGAGGTCGTGACTTATTCTCCGCCTTACAAGCCCCAGTTTACTGTTGAAGACGATTTGAATATGGTGAAGGCCATTAACGATGCCGACCCCGATTTGTTGTGGATTGGAATGACGGCCCCTAAGCAAGAAAAATGGGCTTATGCAAACTGGGATCGGTTGAATATCCACTGCCATGTCGGTACTGTGGGCGCGGTCTTCGATTTTTTTGCAGGGACTTACAAGAGGGCTCCGGAAATTTGGCAAAAACTGGGCTTGGAATGGCTTTATCGGTTGCTTGCTGAACCTCGCCGTATGTGGCGCCGGTATATTATAGGCAATATGGAATTTATAAGTTTGGTCGTTCGAGAGCGAATAGGTTTTTAAATAAAAATGCCTCAGATTACTCTGAGGCTTTAATATTTTGCATTAATTGGGGTTGCTTGCTTTTACACCTGGAAGTTCTTTCCGAGGATGGCGGAAACGTTTTTCAAGATGCCTTCGGCGACATCCGGCTTGTTCATGGAATAGACGTGGACGTTCGTGATGCCGTTTGCGTACAGGTCGATAATCTGGTCGCTTGCGTAGATGATGCCTGCCTGCTTCATGGCGTCCGGGTCGCTACCGAATTTATCGACGAGCGACTTGAAACGCTGCGGCATGAATGAGCCCGAAAGCTTGATGGCGCGATCGACCTGGTTCGCGTTCGTGATGGGCATGATGCCAGGGAGCACCGGGCAGTTGACGCCTGCGTCGCGGAGTTTGTACAAAAAGCTGAAGAAGAGGTTGTTGTCGAATACCATCTGCGTGGTGAGGAAGTCCGCACCGGCTTCGACCTTTTCCTTGAGGTGCTTGATATCTTCGGCTTGGTTCGGGCTTTCGGGGTGCTTTTCGGGGTAGCAGGCTGCGCCGATGCAGAAATCGGAATCGCTGGCCTTGAGTTCACGGATGAGTTCGACGGCGTGGTGGTAATCGCAGTCGCCACGGCCGTTCGCGATAAGTTCTGGCGTGAGGTCACCGCGCAGCGCCATCACGTTCTTGATGCCGGCGGCCTTCATGTCTTCGATGCGCTGGTGGATTGTATCCTTGTTGCTTGAAATGCAAGTCAGGTGGGCGAGCATCGGAATGTTGAATTTGTATTTGAGATTCTTGGCGATTTCGATCGTGTATTGGCTGACGCCGCCGCCTGCACCGTATGTAACGCTCATGAATGCGGGATGGAGCGCTGCGATGGCTTCAGTTGCTGCTTTTACGTTCTCAAAACTCGTTTCTTTCTTCGGCGGGAACACCTCGAAGGAGAGGCTCATCTTGTCTTGCTTCAGGATGTCGATAATCTTCATAGAAATCTCCGTGCGGCATTGCTATTGAGATTGCCTGGTGCCGCGCTTTTGTTTATGCAAATATTTAAATTCATGCATAAATGTAGATAAAACTCCCGATAATGGCAATAGGGAGGATGTAAAATTTTTTGAGAGATGACGTTGGAATGATGCGAAATTTGACGAAAAAAAAGATTTTTTGCTATATTGTGTTCCCACAAATGCCGTCGTAGCTCAGTTGGATAGAGCAGTTGCCTTCTAAGCAACGGGTCGTGGGTTCGACTCCCGCCGACGGTATGAAAAAGGCTCCCAAACGGGAGCCTTTTTCATACCGCCTGGCGCCAAAGGAGAAGCCAAGTTCGACCTCTGCGCAAGGCGAGTGCAGCGCCCGGGCTCGCTCGGGCATTGCCGAGCCGTAGCAACTCCGCTTGCGGAGTTGCCTCCCGCCGAAAAAAACATGCTTTGTGAGTCCCGCCGACTCGCCGTTAATCCCATGACCGAGCCCCAGCAAGAACTACTCGGCGAAGCCGAGTAGCCTCCCGCCGCCAAAACAAAAACTCCCAGCTAAGAGCCGGGGCTTTCTAAAAAAGGGGAATTCCCGCTCGGAGGCGGGAATGACAAATGAACCTATGATATGCTACTTCTTCAAAATGGTGTTCAGCGTCGAACGCAAGTGGTTCATGTTCGCTTCGTTGAGCGTTTCGTAGCGGTAGAACGTTCCGTCCTTCTGCACGAGATAGACGACCGGGATGTAGCCCGTGCCGTAAGCCGGCCCGAACTTGCTGTCGGTGTCCTGGAATACCGGGATGACCGCATGGTACTGGTCGATGAACAGACGGATGTCGTTCTTCTTGATACCGCCGTTCAAGCCGATGGCAATGCCTGTGAGACCCTTGGATTCATATTCCTTGATGAGGTTCTGAATTTCGGGGAAATGCTTCTGGCAATGCGGGCACTTCGGGCTGAAATAATAAATGAGCAACGGTCGGTTGCTGAAATGGCTGAACAGAATTCCTGGATCGCTGATGCCGGAAAGGTGCTTGGAAAAGTCCATTTTCATAGGTTGATTAGTAGTTGTATCCATCATCAACTTGATGTCGGCGACTTGCGGTTCCGGTGCGAGCTGTGCAAAGCTCGTTACAGCGACTAAGGCTATTAATGTCAAAATACGATAAATCATATAAAAGCTCCTCAAAAAAACAATTCTAGTGAACTTTTTTAAACAGTTGTAAAATACGAAAAAATACGGGGGCGCATGGTTGTAAAAATACAAAAAACAGAAAAATAATTGTAAAAGTTGTTCTATCTCACAGAATTAATCTTATTCCATCAAAATTCTCTTGAAATTGAGGGCTGAAAACGCCGGATTTTCTATGAATTCCTCTTCCAAAATGGCCATGATTTCTTCGGAATATTCGGTTTGCTTGCTTAAGAGTTTGATGGCGTCGATTTTTGTGCTTGCGAGGATATTGCCGAACTTTTGGAGTATAATCCAAAAATAAAGAGCGAACTGGACTTTGGTAAAGCTGTTTCCGTCGAAGAGGCTTTTTGCGTAATAGCGGAAGAGCAGATAGGCGATGATTTTTTCTCCATCGGAGTCTGTGAATAACGGCTTGTTATTGCGTGTTGTCCAGCTTTGCTTGAGCTGCTTGTATGCGGTATCCCAAGCAGGGCCGAAACTTTCGCCTTTGCCGAGGACGTCAATCCAGGACTGGAGGATGTTGTTTGAAATTTTAGAACTTTGTTCTAAATTATCGAATCCGCTAGTCTCTATGGCGTAGTCCAATAATTCGCTGAGGCGTTCGTTGAAGGGCTTGCTGTGATTGGTAAGGATTTTGAATAAATGATTTCGCTCTGCAAAAATGGCGTCACGGGCTTCGCGGGCGTCGTCGGGGATTTCGTCTGGGATGTCGTCAATTTCACGTTCGACGAAGGCGATGGGCGAGATTGCTGTCCCTTTACTCGCGAGCAGAATTCGTACCGCTTCTTCGCAACAGAGGCCGAGGCCTTTTTCCATGATGTCGCCATAGACTTCTACGAATCGCGGGTGTTCGCGACAGATGTCGCATAAACTAGACTCGCCAAGGTGGCAAATCATGTCGCAGAGACCATCTTGCCTCAGGAACGGGCAACGATCGCCGGGGAGCAATTTGAAGTGCCCGTCTTCGATGTTGTTGCGGAGTGTGTTGCCGAAGTCGTTTTTGAGCGAGGCGTAGCGTGCAGCGCTTGTCTCGTCGATGTCGATTTCCCAGCCGATGCAACAGGTGTCAGTGCATTTGTCTGCAATGCAACGGAACGAATCGTAAAAATCGGGCACTCGGAGAAGCATGTGGTAAAATTAGGAATTTTCTTCCGATTAACGAATTGTAACAGAATTGTTACGTAAATATTATCTACAACTGCTCTAATGAGCAATAATGGATTGTAAAATATTTTACACCTGAGTTAAAAAGTATGCTTTTTTTAAGTTATACCCCTGTTTTCTGTTGCCATAGTGGTAAAAAGTGGATATATTTTCCACGTGTGATTAGTGTTGTGGTAAAATGTGTCAAATATGAATTTCACTTCTTTTATAGGACAAGCCCAAACGGCTATCGATGGAAAGGGAAGGACCTCCTTCCCTAGGGAATTCCGTCGTCAGCTTTTGGCGTCCGAAGGGAATGAGTTCGTGGTCACCCGTGGCCCGGACCGCACCCTCCGGTTGTTCGTCCTACCGGAGTTTGAGAAATTCATGGCGGACTTGGATGCTAGGTCCGACCGCCGTCAAGCCGATTTAGTTCGGAGAGGCCTCTGCCCCACGGTTGTGGAAATGGATGGCCAGAATCGCATTTTACTCCCCAAGATTTTGCTGGAGTATGCCGGCCTTAAAGACGAAGTTCTTTATGTCCAGGCCAGCGGTAAAACTCTCGAATTATGGAATCCTGAACGTTACAACGGAAAGTATGGATTGCAGACAAATGAAGCAATCGAAGCTTTCGATGCTGCGTTCTATGGTGAAGGCTTGACGGAGGGGGATAATGGCAGATAAGAATCTCCGCAAGTCAGTACATGTAAACGAAATTTCCGAAGCCGCGGTTGCTGGAGTTCAAGGGAGAGAATTCTATCACGATCCGGTAATGCTCCAAGAATGCCTTGACGGTTTGAACATCAAGGCCGACGGAGTGTATGTGGACTGCACCCTTGGCGGTGGCGGCCATTCTTATGCTATTGCGCAAAAACTGAATTCCGATGGCGTCTTGCACGCGTTTGACCGCGATGATGAAGCCGTCCAGTTTGCAACGAAGCGCCTTGCCGGCGTTCTCCCCAAGTTTATTGTTCATCCGGTTCCGTTTGGCGAACTCGGAAACGAAATTGATGCGAATACTATTGACGGCATCCTTTACGATCTCGGCATCAGCAGCCATCAGGTAGATGACTCTAGCCGTGGTTTTACGTTTGTAGGCGACAATCCGCTCGATCTCCGCATGGACCGTCGCGAGAACGTGTCTGCACAGGAATGGCTCCGCACTGTGAGTGCCGATGATTTTGCAGCTGCTCTCCGCAAGAATGCCGATATGGATCGCGCGTTCAAACTTGCGACCCGCATCAAGGAAAAAGTCTCTGAAATTGCGCTCGAAGGCCGCGACGTGCTCCCGAGCGATATCAAAACCGTTGTGGAAGATATTTTCCCGGACAAGCGCCGTGAAGCGAACAGTTTGCTCGCTCGCGTGTTCCAGGCTATCCGCATGGAAGTAAACGGCGAACTCCAGCAGATTGAAGGTAGCCTCCGTGCCGCGGTCGATTGCCTCAAGGTGGGTGGCCGTCTTGTCGTGATGAGTTACCACTCCGTGGAAGACCGCTGCGTCAAGGAAACAGCGGCGGAATTCGAAAAAGCATGCGTTTGTCCGGAAAACCTGCCGGTTTGCATGTGCGGTGGGAACCACCAGCGTCTAAAGAAAGTGAATCGTAAGCCGATTTTGCCCTCGGCCGAAGAAATCAACAGGAACAGCCGGGCTCGTTCTGCAAAGCTAAGGATCTATGAAAGAGTATGATCGATAATATGCAGAACGAAACCGTGAAGTCGGGAAATCATGTTTTTATTGGTATTGTTTTGCCTCTTATCCTTATGGGCTTGATGGTTTGCATGGTTCCCGTTTATATGCAGAACAGTATTAATCATCTTTATGGAACCTTCTTCGGCTTAAGGGAAAAGGTGAACCTGTTGAATCGCGAGATTCTGTTGCAGGAATTTGAAATCAACAAGTTGACATCGCTGGAATATCTTGCTGATTTTGCTGAACGCTCGGGGCTTGGTCTTTACGATGTTCCGGTAAAAGTTATGGTGACGGGGGTGCCCAATGAATAAGTACGGCGCAGATCCCCTGTTCATATTGAAGTGCCTTGTACTTTGTACAATCGGCGTGCTTGTGCTGAAGACTTTCGATATCCAAGTTGTAAACCGCAGTGTTTATCAGGTGAATACGAAGTCGATGGTGACGCATGCAAAGAACTTGTATGCGGAACGCGGCTCTATCATGGATCGTAACGGGATTGTTTTTGCCGAAAGCATGCGCGATACGAGCGATAATTTGGGCTACAGCCGCTTGTTCTTGCAGGGAACCCTTGCTTCGCAGATTGTGGGGAAGGTGGGCTATAACGGTAGCGGCAGCATGGGCATGGAAAAGATTTTTGACGACAGCCTCCGTGGGGACGAAGGCCTACGCGTGAGTGTCCAGGATGTGCATCGCCGTGAAGTCTATTACCGTTCAAAGAATGTCGTCGAAGCTAAATCCGGCATGAATCTTGTGCTGACGATTGACCGCAATATGCAGGAAATTGTCGAAAAGGCGTTGAAAGATGGCGTTGCTGAATTCAAGGCGACGAGCGCGAGCGCTGTTGTTGTGGATCCGTATACGGGTGAAATTCTTGCGATGGCGAGCTACCCGACATTTGACCCGAATTCCAAGATTCAGGGCCTTGGCCGTGTGGCGAAAAACGAGATTATTTCGATGTCGTATGAACCGGGTTCTACGTTCAAGGTGATTACTGCCGCGGCGGCTCTTGAGAACAATGCTGTCAGTCCGGAAAAGGTGTTTGCGAACGAAGGCCGTTGCTGGCAATGGAATCCGAGGTCTGAAAAGATTTGCGATACCCACGTTTATGGCGATATGGACATGAGCGAGGCGATGGTGCAGTCCTCGAATATCGTGTTTGCGAAGATTGCCTCTGAAGTGGGGGCTGAACGCTTGTTCAAGATGGCGCGCGCTTTTGGCATTGGCACGAGGGCGTTTGACAATTACGACGGTGAAGAAAACGGAAAGCTCCTGACTCCGACGGAACTAACTCGTGATGACAGAACATTGAAGACGATGGGCTTCGGTCATGCTGTTTCCGTGACGCCAATCCAGATGGTCATGGCGTATGCGGCTATTGCAAATGGCGGGCTCCTCATGCGTCCGCAGATTGTAAAGGAATGGCGCAATTCCAAAGGTGATGTTGTTGAACAGAATAAACCGGTGGAACTCCGCAGGGTCGTTTCTGAAAAGACCGCTTCGAAAATTCGCAAGATGCTCTATCGCGTTGTGAACAGCGGTACCGCCAAACGCGTCGCTTCGCAAAAGCTTGCCGATGTGTTGTTTGGCGGCAAGACGGGTACGGCTGAAAAATATAATGTGGCGACACGTTCTTATGACCGCAATTCGCAGGTGGCTTCGTTCATTGGACTTGCTCCTGCCGAAGATACGCGCTATGTGTGCCTGGTTCTTGTGGATGACCCGCAAGGAAAGCATGTGGGTGGTCTTACTGCCGGCCCGATTTTCCGTCGCATTATGGAAGGAATTTATTACCATCCCTCACTTTCGCCGCTTGCTCACAATTTGAAGCAGGTAAAACTCGGTTCTCCTTGCGACAAGGATTTTGCGGGGATGACGATGGCTGCGGCAAAGGATTACGCTAAAAAGAATTATTGCACTATCCGTTTCGAGGGTAAAGGCCGTCGCGTGATTTCGGAACGCGTCGATATGGGCGGAACTACCGGTAAAACGCTTTTGCTCGGTGATGCCGTGGCAAGCAAGATGCCGAACTTGCAGGGTCTTTCGCTAAAGGATGCTCTCGAAGTGATGGGGAACATCCGCATGAATGTTGAATATACAGGAAAAGGTCGTGTGGTCGCCCAGGAACCTAAAGCAGAAGAGACTTTGCAGAAGGGCGCTGTTTGCAAACTGACCTTAAAGGAGAAAAGCTGATGATTTCGGAAGGACTTATGGAAAAGTTGTCCGTGACGGGGCTTTGCGATGATTCCCGCCGTGTGAAACCGGGGAATTTATTCTTCTCCGTTCCAACGGATGGCTTTGAAGCGTTCGCTCGTAGCGCGATTGCGGCTGGTGCCGTTGCGGTTGTGGGCGAGACGATGGCCCCGGAGGGTCTGACATCCAAGTGGATTCAGGTCCCGGATGTAAAGGTGGCGCGTCTTGAAGCGGCAAAAATTTTCTACAAGGATCCGTTCAGCAAGCTTGTTTGCCATGCGGTGACGGGCACGAACGGCAAGACGACGAGTGCGTTCCTCATGAATGCGATGCTTGAAGCGGCAGGCCACAAGGTGGCGCTGCTTGGCACCATCATGAACAAGATTGGCGACAAGTCTGTTCCGGCGACGCTTACGACTCCTGGGCAGTTGGATCTTTATGAATTTGCGGCCCGCGCTGTAGAATCGGGTTGCACCGATCTCGTAATGGAGGCGTCTTCGCATTCGCTCCATCAGGGTCGCGTAGCGGGAATCCACTTTAGGAGCGGGCTCTTTAGCAACTTGACGCAGGACCATCTCGATTACCATAAGACGATGGACGCCTACTTCGAAGCGAAAAAGTTGCTCTTTACGAAGTATTTGGCTGAAAATGGCGTGGCGGTCATCAATATCGATGACGAACATGGCGAAAAACTCTTTAACGTTCTCGACTGCCGCAAGGTCGCTGTTTCGAGACTTGGCAAGGCTAAGTCCGATATCAAGCCGTTTGGCGAGGTGAAGAATACGGAAGACGGTCTGGAATTCACGCTTCCGATGATTGCGAAGGAAAAGTTCGTGACTCCGCTTTGCGGCGATTTTAACGTGGATAACGTTCTCCTCGTTTTGGCTTGGGCACACGCTTTGGGAATTTCCGAAGAGGCGATGCGCAAGGCGATTGCGACGGTTCGCGTTCCGGGACGTTTCGAAAAGGTCTGGAACAAGGACGGAAAACACGTCATTGTGGATTACGCTCATACGCCGGATGCTCTTGAACGTGTGCTGAATACGGCTCGCAGCCTTTGCCGCGGCAAGCTCTCGACGGTCTTTGGTTGCGGTGGTGACCGTGACAAGACGAAACGCCCGATTATGGGTGGCATTGCCGAACGCATTGCGGACAAGGCTTGGCTCACGTCCGATAACCCGCGTACCGAAAATCCGTCGGCGATTATCGCGGATGTGCGTGCGGGCATGACGACGGACAAGTTTGAAGTTGTCGAAAACCGCGAAGAGGCTATTAACCGTGCCTGTGCGGAACTGCGTGAAGGTGATTGGCTCGTGATTGCTGGCAAGGGTCACGAGGATTACCAGATTATCGGCAAGACCAAACATCATTTTGACGATCGCGAAATCGCGGTGAAGGCGATGAATGATAAAGCTTGATTTGACTATTGGAGAAATGCTCAAGATTCTGGAAACCGAAGCTGTCGGTGTTCCGGCCCGCACCTTGAAACGCAAGGTGAATCTTTGCATGGATTCTCGCGAAAGTGCCAAGGGTGTTGTCTTTTGGCCAATCAAGGGCGTGCGTTTTGACGCCCACCAGTTTGTATCTCAAATGGAAAAGGATGGAGCTCTGATGAGCGTTATAAACCAAACTGCTATCGATCCGAATTTCAAGATGTACGCTCCTGTCGAAGATACGACAAAGGCACTCTTGAAACTGGCCAAGGGCTATCAAAGACTTTTCAAGTTGAAGAAGGTCGCCATCACGGGCAGTAACGGCAAGACGACCACGAAGGAAATGACGAAGGCCGTGCTTTCGATGAAGTTCAATACCCATGCTACGCAGGGTAACTTCAACAACCATATCGGTGTGCCGATGACGCTTTTCCAGTTGAAGCACAGCCACGAAGCCGCTGTTGTCGAAATGGGCACGAGCGGCCCGGACGAAATCCGCCCGCTTTCTCTGGCGACGGAACCGGATGTGGCCGTGATTACGAACATTGGCGCAAGCCACCTCGAACGCCTTGGCGATTTGGATGGCGTGTTTAACGAAAAAATCAACATCGTTGCGGGCCTCAAGAAGGGCGGCACGCTGATTGTGAATGCCGATGACGAACGCCTCTGCAAGGTGAAGGCGAACAAGAATTTCAAGGTAGTGACGTTCGGCGTCCGCCGCGGTGTCATCAAACCGGAAAAGCTCAAGTGGAATGAAAACCTCTGCGCCGATTTCTATATCGGTCGTACGCATTTTGTCTTGAACGTTCCTGGCGACCATAACCTTTATGACGCTCTCGCGGCCATTGCCGTGGGCGAGGCTTTCCGCATTCCGAAGAGCGATATGGCGAAAGCTCTTGCCGGTTTTATTTCTACGAACATGCGTATGGAAATTAAGGCGGCGAACGGCTTCAAGATTATTTCGGACTGCTACAACGCAAACCCGTCCTCGACGAAGATGGCGCTCCAGACATTGGGTAACATGAATGTCGAAGGCAAGCGCATCGCGGTTCTTGGCGATATGCTCGAACTCGGCAAGGAAAGCGGCAATTTGCACAAGCAGATTGGTGCCATGGTGCCGGAGATGAACTTCGACATGCTCCTCGCTGTCGGTAAGGAAGCAAAAAAGTACGTGGAAGGCGCAAAAGCCCGTGGCATGAAGAAGGTATTCCATTTCAATTCTGTTGCAGATGTGATTTGCTACTTGAGCGAGATTGTTGCCGAGGGCGATATGTTCTTGGTGAAAGGTAGCCGCGGCATGCATATGGAACAGATTGTCGATGCGTTGCTCCACATGACGCCGGTGTTCAAAAATTAAGGTAAGGTTTTCAAGTTAAGATGTCCAACTCTCAGTCCACAGGAATGAACAAGCTTTTGCTTATCGTCACCATCGTGTTGATGTGCGCAGGCATTGCTGTCATTTATTCTGCGTCTGCACCTGTGGCTGCGTCGCGCAATTTGCCTGCGGAATATTATTTGAAGGCCCACCTCCATAAGTTCTTTGCTGCCGTGGTCGCTATATTCTTCTTCTACAAGGTCGATTACGCGTTGTGGAAAGTTGGCGCCCGCTTTATCTTTGTGGTCGGTGCCATCCTCACGTTGGCCGCAATCGTTTCCGGCGGCGAGGTGAAGGGTGCTTCCCGTTGGATTTGGGGTATTCAGCCTTCTGAAATTATGAAGTTTGGTTTTGTGGCGTGGATTTGCGCAAAGCTTTCTAATGCCGGTGACGAAATCAAGACTCTCAAGTGCACGATTATCCAGCCGTTGGTTCCGTTCTCCATCGCTGCGATTTTACTGATTTGCCAACCGAATTTTTCGATGCTTATCATGTTCAGTGTGCTTTTGCTTGTGCTGCTTTCGATTGCCGGGGCAAATTACAAGTATGTCGGTTTGAGTGTTTTGGTGAGTATGCCGCTTGGCCTTATTGCATTGCTTTTGAAACCGCATTCGCGTAGCCGAATTCTGGCGTTCTTCTCGGACGAAGGGACGATGACCGCATCGCAGTGGCAAGGGCGTCATGCGCTTGAAGCTCTTGGAAATGGCGGGTTCTTCGGGACAGGCATTGGTATGGGTGAACAGAAATTGGGTTACTTGCCCGAAGCGCACAAGGACGTTGTCTATTCCGTGATTGGGGAAGAATTTGGCTTTGTCGGCACGTTTGCTGTATTGCTTGCTTTTGCGATACTCTTCTCGCAGGGTTACAATATCGCAAGAAGATCTTCGACTCGGTTCGGAAAGTACATGGCCGTAGCGCTTACGACATCGCTGTTCTTGAATTTTGCAATTCACGTTTGTGTGTGTGTCGGGCTTATCCCTACGACGGGGCAGCCTCTTCCGTTCCTCAGTTTTGGTGGAACGAACTTGACGTTCTCTGCAGCGTTTATTGGAATTCTTCTGAATATTTCTCGTCCGACGACTGGCAAAAGCATCCATGAACCTTATATGAGTGGTCCGGTATCGTTTGAAACGGGACAGTTTATGAATTTTAGGGCAAGAAGGAGATTTACATGAAAAAATTCCTCTTTGTTTGTGGTGGCACAGGTGGCCATATATTCCCGGCAGTGGCTATTGCCGAGAGCTTAAAGAAACTGGGTGTAACGCAGATTACATTTGCAGGCCGTAAGGATTCCATGGAAGAACGCCTTGTGGCAAAGAACTGGCCGTATGAATACATTTCGGCTGTGCCGCTGCATCGTGGCCCGTTCCTTAAAAATTTGGCATTGCCCTTTAATTTGACCAAGTCTCTGGTACGCGCCAAGAGCGTCGTGAAGAAGGTGGCTCCGGATGTGGTGATTGCGACGGGTGGCTATGTTTCGCTCCCGATTGTGCTTGCCGCAGGTTCTATGGGTATTCCGGTTTATTTGCAGGAACAGAACGCAGTAGCCGGTATCGCGAACAAGGTCGGCGCCCGTTATGCCAAGATGGTCTTTGTGACATCAGAAGAAGCGATGAAGGGATTCCCGATCGAAAAGACGCGAATTCTCGGAAACCCAATCCGCGACTTGCCCGCTGCAGATTCGTTGGCCCGTCCGGTGGAATTCCGCGAAGGACGCAAGGCGGTGTTTATCGTTGGCGGTTCCCAGGGTGCTGCAGGTATTAACAACAAGATTGAAGAAAGTATTGGCCGCATTGCCGCCCACGAAGATATCAGCGTTGTCTGGCAAGTGGGTGCAAAGAATGTCGATAGCATCAACGAACGCCTTGGCATTTTGCCGAATGTCGCTGTTCGTGGGTTCCTCGATAACATTTACGCATACATGAAACATGCCGACTTGATTATCAGCCGTGCAGGTGCATCGGGACTTGCTGAAATTCTTGCGTTTGGCAAACCGTCCATTTTGCTCCCGTACCCGCATGCAACTGCGAACCATCAGGAACACAATGCCCGAGTCGTTGAAAAGGCCGGGGCTGCGCTTGTGGAACTCGATGACGAGCCGAATGATCTTTGGAATAAAGTGGAATCGCTCTTGTACGATCCGGAGCGCTTGAAGCAGATGGGCGAAGCCGCTGCAACGCTTGGCATGCCCGATGCCGCAGACCAGATTGCGAAAATTATTCTGGATATGGAGAGAACGTAATGCAGATTAATGATTGTAAACGTGTTCGTCGCCTTCATTTTGTGGGCATCGGTGGCGCCGGTATGTCCGGTATTGCCGAAGTGCTCCACGAAAACGGCTTTGTGGTGACGGGGTCCGATATGGGCGAAGGGGCTGTCATTGATTACTTGAAAGGCCTTGGCATTCGCATAGACCCGAAACATGAAGGAAAGAATGTCGTAGATGCGGACTTGGTCGTTTATTCGTCCGCTATTCCTTATGACAATCCGGAACTTGTTGAGGCTCGCAACCGCCGTATCCCGGTAATCCGCCGCGCTGAAATGCTCGGTGAACTCATGCGCCTCAAATACACGCTCTCCATTGCCGGTACGCACGGCAAGACGACGACAACATCTATCGTCGGCGCCATTTGGGAAGAAGCCGGCCTCGACCCGACTATTATCGTGGGCGGTATCGTGAAAGGCAAGTGCAGTGGCGCCAAGGTGGGCCACGGCGACTATCTCATTGCCGAAAGTGACGAATTTGACCGCAGCTTCCTTTCGATGATGCCGTCTTCGGCGATTATCACGAACATCGATGCCGACCATCTCGATACATACGAGAACATCGACGCCATCAAGGATGCTTTCACGCAGTTTGCAAACAAGATTCCGTTCTACGGTCAGGTGATTGTATGCCTCGACGACCCGAACGTTCAGCAGATTTTGTCTCACCTCAAGAAACCTGTGATTACGTACGGTTTTACTCGTCAGGCGAAGTATCGCGTTGAAAATCTCGCGTTTGTGAAGGGCTATCCGAAATTTGAAATTCTTTGCGATGGCAAGAGCCTTGGCGAATTCAAGCTCCAGATTCCGGGTCGCCATAATGTTTTGAATGCGACCGCCGCTGTCGCGCTCGCTGTGGAAGAAGGTATCTCGATTGAAGTCGCCCGCAAGGCCGTGGCTGCATTCGAGGGCGTGAAGCGCCGCTTTGAATTCATCGGCGAAAAGAATGGTGTCATGGTGTTTGACGATTACGCTCATCACCCGACGGAAGCGACTGCGACGTTGCTCGGCTTCCGCGAAGCGTTCCCGGACAAGCGCATCATTGTCGCTTTCCAGCCGCACTTGTTTACGCGTACCCGCGACCAGCACGAAGCTTTTGGTAGTGCATTCTCGAACTGCGATGTGCTCTTGGTGACCGATATCTATCCGTCCCGCGAAAAGCCTATTGAAGGCGTGACGGGCGCGATGGTTGCTAATAGCGCTGCAGACCGCGGCCACCGCGATGCACGTTTTATCGGAGACGTGAACAACTTGATTCCGGTTTGCAAGGATTTGCTCAAGCCGAACGATGTGATTGTTTTGATGGGCGCCGGTAACATTTGGAAACTGGGCCAGACGATTTTGGAGAAGAGCATTTGACCTTAGATGATACGAACATGTTCGGTCGCCGAATCGGCTACAACGAACGCAAGCGCAAGCGTAAGCGTAACCGCAAGGTGAAACTTGCCATTGGCAGTCGCGTCCGTTGGTTCAAGCGCAAGGGCTGGTTTTTTGCCCTGCTCCTTGTCGTTGCCGTCGGCGCTCTGTGGCATAGTCGTTTCTATCTCCAGCAAATCAATCCGCTGGAATTCAGGCATTTGCAGTATATCGAAATTGAAGGCAACCGCATGCTTTCGTGGGAAGACGTGGTGCAGAGCGCTCAAGTGGAGACTGGCATGCTCATGTCTGAACTAGATGCCGACTCCGTCAAGAAATCTCTCTTGCAGATTCCGCTAATCCATTCTGCTGAGGTGGAAAGCAAGTTCCCGTCGTCGCTTTATATCAAGCTTCAGGAAGCATCGCCAATCTTGTCTGTCCTTGAAGATGGAAAGGGAACGGTTTATTCCGAACGAGGACTGTCACTTCCGATGTCGATGATGACGGCGCTCCATTTGCCAATTCTTGAAAATGAATCTATCGGAAAGATTAAACAAGTGGCTTTGTTCTTGTCGGCGATGCGAAAAATGAATAAAAACTTGTATGAAAAGGTTTCGCAGGTCGGTTGGTCCGAGAAGGATTCCGCATTTGAAGTGTTCTTCAAGGATGCCGGATTCCGTGTGATGTTCCCGGAATCGAACTGGGATAATGATTTGTTTACCCTGTACGATGCTCTTGGCATGGGCTTTCGTAAGGATCTCCTTTGCGCTAGCGAGGTGGATATGAGATTTCATGGATTTGCGTATATAAAGAACTTTGATAAGAGGTGTATCAATGGATAACAGTAAACAAATGGTCAAAAAGAACGACTACATTTTCGGGCTTGACATTGGCGCCTCGAAAGTGAATTTATTCGTTGGTATCTCGGAAGGTGAATCTATCCGAGTTGTAGAGTGCGGGGATTTCCCACTGGAATCTTCTGATGAATACGATTCCGTTGTTGAAACTCTCCAGAAAGCGGTTCACATGCTGGAATCATCGGCGGGTGTCGATGTACGCGATGTCTATGTCGGCATTGCCGGAAAGCATGTGTCCTCGTTCAGCTACAAAGGACTTGTGACTCTTCCGACGAACGAAGTTCGTGAAGAGGATATCATCAACGTCCAGAGACAGGCAAGTACGCTGCCGGACAAAGCTGGCGAAATCATCCATATTTTCCCGGGTGAATATACGCTGGATGACGAAACGGGCATACGCAATCCCAAGGGCTATTCAGGTCGTCGCCTCGGAGTCGAAGTTCAGGTGGTTACCTCACGCCCGAACGCTCTCCAGGATATCGCAAAATGCGTGAACCGTGCTGGCCTCAATGTGGCGGGTTTTGTTCTCGAACCGCTCGCGGCTGCTTCTGCCGTTCTTTCGGAAGACGAACGCGAATTGGGTGTCGCACTTATTGACATTGGAGCAGGGTCTGCCGATGTGGCCGTGTTCGTGAAGGATTCCGTGCGCTATACGGCTTCGCTCGACATGGCGGGCAACATTATTACAAGCGATATCAGCAAGTGCCTCGAAGTTCCGGTTTCGATTTCAAAGGCTGAAGAAATCAAGAAAAAATACGGCACATGCTCGCTTAACAATTTGATTGAAGATGAAACTTTCCCGGTGCCTGGTGTTGGCGACCGTGGGGAAGTCCCTTGTTCCCGTAAGCTTTTGGCTCGTATCATTACGGCCCGTGTTGCGGAAATCTTTAAGATTTTGGCAAAGGATTTGGAAAAACATCATTTGGATACCGTTATTGATGGTGGAATCGTGCTTACGGGCGGTTGCTGCAATCTTGTCGGTATTGAAGATATTGCTACCAAAGTATTCAAGAAGCCTGTCCATATTGGTAAGCCTAGAGGCATGAGCGGTATTCAGGAAGCGTTCCAGAATCCGTCTTATGCGACCGGCATTGGCCTCTTGTACTATGCGAACAAGAAACATCGCGAAAAGAAACAGCGCGAAACAGGAACCCAGTTGGCCGTGTCCGTCAAGAAGGGTTTGCAGCGCTTCCGCGATTTCATCAGGACTTATTTCTAACAACATAAACCACTCAAATCAGGGAGATAAACTATGAGTGACTTTTCTAACATCAACTTCGAGGCAAAATCTCGTGTCACAGGAGACGATACTCCATTCAGAAACGCCAAGGTGAAGGTGTTTGGCGTCGGCGGTGCTGGCGGCAATACTGTCAACCGCATGAAACAGATGAATATTGAGGGCGTAGAATACTATGCCATCAATACCGATGCTATGGCTTTGGATCAGAGTCTCGCCGACCACAAGATTCTTATCGGTGAAAAGAGCACAAGAAATCTTGGTGCTGGTATGGATCCGGAAATGGGACGCAAGGCAGTCGAAGAAAACATCGATGACTTGAGGGACGCCATGAAGGGTGCTGACCTCGTGTTCGTTACGGCGGGCATGGGCGGTGGTACCGGTACTGGTGCCGCTCCGGTTGTGGCAAACATTGCTCGTGAAGAAGGTGTGCTTACGGTCGCTGTTGTGACGAAGCCGTTCCGCTTCGAAGGTAATGTTCGCAATTCCTTGGCTCAGAACGGTGTTCGCGCTCTCCGCGATGCCGCTGACACCATCATCGTCATCGAAAACAAGAAGCTCATGAACCTCATCCAGAATACGAACAAGAACGCTACTATGGATGAAGCCTTCAAGATGGCTGACGAAATCCTCGGCAATGCAGTGCAGAGCATCTGCAGCATCATGTTCCGTCATGGTCTTGTGCATGTTGACTTTGCCGATATCCGCAAGGTCATGCTTAGAGGTGGCAGCGCTCTTATGGGTACGGGTTCTGCTGAAGGCGAAGGCCGCGGCATTGCCGCTGCAGACGCAGCTCTTTCTTCTCCGCTTCTCGAAGATATCGATATCCAGGGTGCATCTGGCGTGCTCGTCAACGTTTCTCACGGCGAAAATTACTCCTTGCTCGAACACAACGAAGCAATGGAACATATTTACGACGCCGTGGGCGAAGAAGGCAACCCGAACATCATCGTGGGTGACATCACGCTTCCGGAACTTGGCGACAAGGTTTGCATCACCATTATCGCTACAGGTTGCGGTGGCACGAACAACGCTGCTGCCGTGAACTATGGTGGTATAGCTTCAGCTTTCCCGCAGGCTCAGGCTTATCAGCAGGGTCCGGCTGTGCAGGCTGCTACTCCGCGTCCGACAACTAACTTTGTTGCTCTCGCTGGCCGCTCTACTGCTGCAATGCCGGCTGCTGCTATGGTTGCCCCGACGGTTGCTGCTCCTGCTGTCGCTCAGCGCACAGTCCCGGCTGCTCCGGCTTATGCCGCTCCGCAGAGCACTTATGCAAGCGCCGCTCGTCCGGCAACTCCGGTGAATGCCGCAGCCGCCATGTTCGCTCCGGCTTCTTCGTTTGCATCTCCGAGCTTTGACGCCAAGGCTTCTTATGCTGAAGAAGTGGTTGCTCCTACGGCTACCGCTACTTTGCGTGAAACCGAAGAACTGCCGGGTGTTGCAGAAGCTGACCCTCTTTCTAACGGCAACTATGCAGGCTCCAACATGAAGCAGGACCTGCGTGCTGAACAGAATGACTACAAGACTCCGGCCTTTAAGCGTAATCCGAGCGGTTACGATGATGCACTCAAGGAAAGCAACGTCGATTACGAGTTGCCTGCCTTTATGCGTATGAATTCTGATTTGTTCTAGTCGTGAAAACGATTAGTGCAATGATGCAGTAAGAAATTCGACAGACGTGTTCGAATGTTTTTGGACATGCCTTCGAAAAATACACACACACACCGGGTACGTAAAGGCGTACCCACCACAACACAAGGGATCACCCGGGTCTCCCTGCCTGGGTGGTCCTTCTTGTGCCTTTTATGACCGCTCGGCTCTTATGTAATACAAGACGCCTTCTTCGCCTCGCTCTCGCCACCATGCCTCGTTCATACGAGGCTCTTGTGGCTCACGGAAAAGACCGCTCGGCTTTATTAAGGTCGCTACCATGGCACGAGTTGCGATTTTTTTTAATACATTTATGTTATGCTTTATCGAGTTTTATTCTTTATTTGCGTGGCGGCGATCGCTTCGTTTGCTTCTGTTGAAAATCCAACTGAAAAATCTGCGGAAAAAAACGGGTACTTCCAGTTCGGTTTGGATTTCAACATTGGCTTTAATGGTGGGCCGACGGACCCCGTATTTGCTGTGGATACCCTTGAAGATTACGGGAGAGGCAATCACAGTTGGAAAGGCCTTCGGATTCCTCTTGAAACGGGCCGTAGTTACGAAGAAAATATTGAACCTTTTTTCATGTTTTCGTTCAGGGCGGGCTATAAGGATTTTCATTTTTTGCTAGAAGCGCCATTACGCAAGGATTTGGAAGCTTGGTATAACAGTGAACTTAAAACGAATTTTACTTACAAGCCCAGTGAACTCGATATCAATGTGCCTATCAATGCTTACGCCAGGTGGGATAATCCTGTAGGTTTTGTGAAATTCGGTCGCTTCGATCCTGAGGATTTGAAAATTTCCAAGAACGATATTTTTCTTGGCGGTTTGCCGTATCACGATGGAATCCAATGGAAATTCAATGTTGGCATATTCCGCTATGACTTTTTGCTGAGTTCCTTGAACGCTTGGCTGTTTGGTGATGTGATGAATCATGAAACGGGCTGCCCGGAAAAGGGGACTGAAGCTTATGTACAGAAGTGTACCGAATATGGAAAGCAGGTGAGCAATCAGCGCAAGCGTACATATACGGAAAACGTGAAGAACATGGTGTTCCATAGGCTTGGCATTGAAACCCGCAAGTTCTGGCTCTATCTTGTTGAACAAAGCGTTATTGGCGGAAAGTCGTTGGAGTTCCGTTCTTTCAACCCGTTCATGTATTGGCATGACAATTATGCGACGGGTTATACATCCGCGGCGACATCCGTGGAGCTTGGCTATAAGACATCGAACGGAGCGAAGTTCTATACGCAATTGAATTTTGAAGATGTTGCAAGTCCGGTCGGCGAAAGCAAAAAGATGAATACGAACCGATCCGTTGTTAATTACATGGTGGGTTATTACCATGAACTTGAAACGAGCAGGTACGGAAAGTTCTCGTGGCGGTTGGATGTTGTGCGGACGGACCCGGTGGCAAACAACAGCAGACTTCCGTTGCTCAAATATACAGGACGCCGCAACTACCGCAGTAATTATCAGGATCAAGAGGATACGCTCACTTTTGCAGACGCATTTTTTGTCGATTATCCCATCGGATACCGCAGAGGAGGGGATGCGCTTGACTTGTGGTTTGACATGGACTGGAAATGGAACCGCCATTTTGCAAGGTTAACCCTTGCGTGGCTCCGTCAGGGCGATAAGGAACTTTATACGGACTATGACAAGGCTCTAAAAGAGGAAAATTCGCTTTCTGGCGTGGTTGAAAAACAGTTCCTCATTGATGCTGTTTACGAAAGAACTGTAACAGATTGGTTTAAGTTCTATGCTGGTGGCGGTTTCCGTATCTATCGCAATCTAGCGCATGATAAAAACGAGGATGGCGCCGATGCCTGGATTCGTTCTGGCGTGAAATTCAGCTTTAATCCTGTGGATATGAAGTTCTAGAATACCAACTAATACTTATATTTCTTGCATAACAAGGAGTTTTTATGGCTGAAATCGGTACACCTCTTAGTTCTACCGCAACGAAGGTTCTCTTCTGCGGTTCTGGCGAATTGGGCAAAGAAGTCATCATTGAGATGATGCGTCTTGGCGTCGAAGTAATTGCTGTGGATCGTTACGCCAACGCCCCGGGCATGCAGGTGGCTCATCGCAGTTACGTGATCAACATGCTCGATGGCAAGGAACTCCGCGCTGTCATTGAAAAGGAAAAACCGGACTACATCGTGCCGGAAGTTGAAGCGATTGCAACCGATACGCTCGTGGAACTCGAAAAGGAAGGCTACAACGTCATCCCGACCGCAAAGGCCACCAAGCTCACGATGAACCGTGAGGGCATTCGCCGCTTGGCTGCCGAAGAACTGGGCCTCAAGACGAGCCCGTACCGCTTTGCCGACAACTTCGAGGATTTCAAGGCGGCAGTCAAGGAAATCGGCATCCCGTGTGTCATCAAGCCGGTGATGAGTTCTTCCGGTCACGGTCAGAGCGTCATCAAGACCGAAGCTGACATTGAAAACTCTTGGAACATTTCGCAGACGGGTGGCCGCACTGGTGCCGCCAGCCGCGTGATTGTCGAAGGCTTTGTGCCGTTCGATTACGAAATTACTTTGCTCACGGTCCGCCATGTGGGTGGCACGAGCTTCTTGGAACCGATTGGCCACCATCAGGTGAGCGGCGACTATCAGGAATCCTGGCAGCCGCAGCCGATGAAGCCGGAACTCTTGGAACAGGCAAAGGTCATTGCGAAGAAGGTCACGGACGCACTTGGCGGTCGCGGCATCTTTGGCGTGGAACTTTTCGTTTGCAAGGACGAAGTCTTGTTCAGTGAAGTCTCTCCGCGTCCGCACGATACGGGCATGGTGACGCTTATTTCTCAAGACCTCTCGGAATTTGCATTGCACGCTCGCGCCATTCTCGGTCTCCCGATTCCGAACATCGCGTTCCACGGTCCGAGTGCTTCGAAGGCGATTGTCGTTGAAGGCGAATCAGATCACGTGAAGTTCGGCAACTTGCAAGAAGTGCTCGCCGAGCCGGATACGGCCATTCGCTTGTTCGGCAAACCGGAAACGAAGGGACATCGCCGCATGGGCGTTCTCCTCGCTCGTCGCGATACCGTCGAAGATGCCAAGGCCCAGGTCATGGCCATGCGCGAAAAAGTGAAGATTAGTTTGTAGGTTGTACCTTAAAAATTTTTGTATTTTGTATAGCATCCTGGCTTTAAATCGGGGTGCTTTTTTTATCGGAAAAAGGGTGAAAATTTATGAAGCGCTTTTTTATTCTTGCTTTGACGGCTATGGTTGCGGCTTTTGCTGCCGACCCGTATGTTCCGGAAACGCCAAAGCTTGATTCCGACGGTTGCTATGCCATTTCTACTGTCGAAGAACTATACGGCTTTGCCAAAATTGTGAATGCCTCCAAGACGCATGATGAATGCGGTAAGCTGACAGAAGATCTGATTGTCAGTACATATGACTGGTATTCTTCGGATGAAGAACGCGCGTGGAAACCGATTCCGCTTTTCCGAGGTGTTTTTGACGGTCAAAATCATACTATTGAAGGCCTTCATTATGCTGTAAGAGATTCCTCTAATTTGGGAATGTTCGCGGAGCTTCGGGGCTTTATGAGTGACGATGGCAAGAGCGTGGAAAAACCGGCGGTCGTCAAGAACTTGGGACTTTTCAAAACCGAATATATAGGGTTAGGATGCTTAGGCGGTGTTGCTGGAAAAGCGAGCGCTGCTGAAATTTTGAATAGTTACAACCAGGGTGCTCTTGAGGCTACGAGTAATGCCGGAGGCTTGGTGGGGTGCGCCAATCATGTTAAAATTGGTGAATCCTATAGCGAAACATATATATACAGATCTTATCTTCTGGATTCGTCTTTTGTTGCTTTTGGAGGTTTGGTCGGCTATAACGAAGGCTCTCTTTCGATTGAGAACTCCTATAACTTGATTAGTTCTCATGGAGACATATTTGGTTCGTTTGTAGGATCTTCCAATGGTAAGCTGAATATTGCCAATTCAATCAGCTATATCAAGGACGTTATCAAGGAATCTGATGTCAAAAAGGCTTTCCCTCTTGTGGGGGAATATCGTCAAGATGAAACTGTTGTCGAAAATGTTTTTTACTGGCTGCCGGAGGATGCAGAATGGGGCCCTCTTGGAATCGCGGCCCCAAATGATGATTTCAAGTACGGAACAGTAGTACAACGCCTGCGTGACTATAATAAGAATGACGTTGACGGTTCTGTTTGGGGACAGATGCTTTATGCAGATTCGCTCCCGCAATTGAGTGGAACGCTTTTGATGAATTCCTACAAAAGTAATTGGTACGACTCTTTGAAAACGCTTGAAATTAAAGCTCCAAAGATGGTTGACGGTTGCTACCAGATTGGCTCGGCTGAAGAACTCTATGGCTTTGCTCTGATTGCGAATGCCAATGCGTCAAGAATTGTTCCTGTTTGTGGAAAACTCACAAAGGATATTGTTGTCAATAAGAATGTGTTGTTGAATGATACGCTTGGAGCAGATGCGAAAGAATTGATTCCCTGGGTTCGCATCAGCAACTTCTCAGGAACGTTTGATGGCGCGGGACATACCATATCTGGCCTTTATTTCGATGAGACGGAATATCGCGAAATCAGTTATGAAAGAAAGGCTGAGAATGTTGGCTTTATTGGGTCGGTGAAAAATCTTGATCCACTGCATGATGTACGAATCGAAAATCTTGGTATCAAGGATTCCTATTTTAATGGAAGCTCTAGTGTGGGTGCCATCGTCGGTATGGTCCTGGATTCTAGCAGTACTGTCGTCATAAAGAATTGTTACTCGACATCTTATGTGATGGGTAATTTTTATGTTGGTTTAGTGGGGACGAACTATGGCGATTCTTTGGTGATTGAACAGTCTTACAATAAAGGAATTGTCAATCATACGGACAAGAACTTGTTTAATACGAAACCAGGTGGAGCCGGTGGCTTGATTGGTAATGCCGTTGGAACAACCTTGATTCTCAATTCCTATAGTGTGGCAAGTATTCGTACCGATAATGAGGCCGGTCTTCTTGCTGGCCGTATGGGGTCAGCTTATAATTTACGTCTTTATGAGGGAAGTCGAATTTATGTCGTGAATTCCTTCGGACTAGATCCGTATGCTCATGAAAAAACAATGCAGCCAAGGCCTGTTGTTGCTTCGGTCGATACACGCGATGCTCCTGTATTTGTCAACGCTTTCTCCGAAAAGACGGAAAAAGAAGTTAATGTAAGTTATCGTGTGAAAGGAAAGTTCTTAGTTTCTTCTGTAGATGCAGATTTGTTCAAGGATGGCACCGTTGCTACTTTGCTTCACAATTACGTTGCTGTAGGACAGGATGGCCTTGTTTGGGGCCAGAAAGTCGGTACGGATGATTATCCTGTATTTAGTGGTTCCGTTTCTGCAACCATCGCCTTGTCTGATTTGAAGCTGGTGACTTTCCCGGAAGATACGGTAAAGTATTTCAACAAGTATAAGGAAGGGGTTGCAACGGGGCTTCCGATTCCCGTAAAGAAAGACGATGTTTTCGGTGGCTGGTATGCCAGCGCTGACTTTTCGGGCGAACCGGTGATTGGAATTACTGCAGATGCAACGGGACCGCTGACTTTCTATGCTAAGTGGGTGCATTATCCGCTACGAGTCAATGGTTGTTATGAAATTGCAAATGCAAGCGAACTTTACCTGTTTAAGGAAATCGTGGACAGCTTGTCAACGGAACTTTGTGCTAAGTTGACCGCCGATATCGTTGTGAACAAGAATGTCTTGGTCAATGGAAAACTCGATACGACGCGTACTGACACGCTTAAGCCGTGGATTCCCATGCATGGCTACAAAGGTGTGTTTGATGGTAATGGTCATACCATATCGGGCTTGTATAGCACTGGTCGTCATTGTTTGTATGACAATAATCGTCAGGCATGCGGCCTTTTCGGAAAAATTACACGTGGCAATTTGGTCATCAAGAATTTGGGAATTGTGGATACCTATTTCTTGGGTGGGGATGATATGGGCGGTTTTGTCGGGGGTGTGTACGGCAACTCTCTGGTCATTGCTAATTCTTATTTTGATGGAGTCTTGATCGGAAGTGAAAATGTGGGCGGCCTGGTCGGAGACCTTGACAATACAAATGCCGCTGTGCTGGCGTCTTATAATCTAGGCCTTGTTGATGGCGATTATGATGTGGGCGGCCTTGTGGGAATTGCTGACGATGTTGGTAAGCTTACGGTTCTCTACTCTTATAACGAAGGTCCTGTCAAGGGGATTCAGGCTGTCGGTGGCTTGGTTGGCCAAGGTGTAACCGAAAATTTCTTGATAGCCAATTCTTACAATGTGGGAACAGTGACTTCGACAAAGAGTGTAAACGGGGGCCTGGTAGGGGATTTCACTTTTGATTCGGTGTATGTATATAATTCATACGATTTGGGTGCTGTCGTCGGCACGGATTCTGTTGGTGCGATTTACGGTTTAAAGAGAAAGAAAGTGGTCCTTGATATGGACAACGTATATTATCTTGAGGGATTGCCTGCAAATGATAGTGCTATAGCTGTTGCTGCCGATGATTTTGCCAACAAGAATCTTTTGAAGCGTTTGCAGTCTTACAAAAATCATGGCTTGGATGGTTCTGCCTGGACGCAGTCGGATAGTGATAAGTACCCGGTGTTGAACAAGAAAGTTTCGGATAAGTTTATCGATAGTGTACTCGCAGCGATTACCGCTCCGGGGAGTTCTAGTTCTTCGAGCGTTTTGAGTTCTTCAAGTGCAAAGGAAGTGTCTTCGTCGAGTGTTGCACAGTCCAGTAGCAGTGTTGTGAAGTCATCTTCGTCGAGTGCACCGCAGTCTAGCAGTTCATCGGTTAAATCTTCGAGTTCCTCGGGTGCACCAAAGTCTAGTAGCAGCTCAGTCCAGTCTTCTTCAAGCATGCCGAAATCGAGTAGTTCTTTGGTGAAGTCTTCATCTTCGAAAACTTCGAAGTCCAGCAGCAGTTCGGCAAAATCTAGCAACAGCTCTGTGAAGTCCTCTTCGTCGAAAACGCCGAAGTCGAGTAGTTCTGGCAAGGTCTCGATTGAGGCTACTTTGGCTTTGTCGCCGGTGGTTGTCCATACGCTGGGTCGCATGGTTGAAATTAGCGGTTTACGGGTAGGCGAGAGCTATGCGCTCATGGATTTGCAGGGCCGCTTACTGCAACGGGGCTTTGCAAACGGCTCTACGGTTATGCTGCAAGTCGCGCAATCCGGTCGTTACCTCCTGCGCATTGCTGGACGGAATAAAATCGTGAATGTTCGGTAGGTTTTCCTAAAGCCTAGCTATAGCACTTTTCCTAACGCGATTATCGCGGCGGTGCGGGCGCGGAGGCGCGTGTTGCCTAAGTTCAGCAAATGGACTTTGCCGTTCTTGAACGTTTTTATCGCTTCGATTTCGCGTGGTGAAAATCCACCTTCCGGGCCTACAAGTAACGTAACAGGGACGGCGGCGCATTTCCCGTCGGCGTTTTCTTCCAATCCTAAATCCAGTTTGCGTTCTCCGTCAATGTCGCAGAGAATCAAGTCTCCCTGGTAATCCTTAAGCCATTTGTCAAATTCAATCGGACCTTCAATGCGCGTCATCCAGGGCTTTTTGGATTGCTTGAGACTCACGAGTGCTTTGAGTTCCGAACGGCGTACGAGCTTGTGCAAATCGGAATTTTTGGGCTCCTGCGAATAGTCCGTGCGCAAAAAGATAACGCTGTCTGTCTCTGTCTGTGCCGCATGGAATACGACTTCTTCGAGGGCGTCATCCTTGAGGCAGGCTATGCCGAGGTTCAAACGCGGGCGCTTGAGCGGGGCTTCTTCAACGGTGTCAACGCGGACTTCGCATGCTTTGGCGTCGGCCTTTGTGATTGTCGCGTCGGCGTAATGCCCGAGTCCGTCGCAAAGTTGCAACGTATCTCCATTTGCCGCACGGCAGACGCGGACGGCGTGGCTGCTTTCATTTTCGTCCAAGATGATTGTGCCTACGGAGATGAGCGGACAATAGAAACGACTATCGGGAGTTTTCATGCACGTTAAAATAGAAAATTTCTATATTGCATCCCGTGAAAAGTCCTGTTAAAACAGTTGTCTTCGATTTAGACGGTACGTTGTATTTGAGCGGTCGCCCTTATTCGGGTGCGGTCGAAACCGTCAATCGCGTGGCGAAACGCGTGCCCGTTTATTATTTGAGCAACAACACAAGCAAGTCCCCGGTTTTTTACGAGAACCGCCTCAAGGTCATGGGGCTTCCGCTTGCTCAAGATTCCATTATTTCGGCGCTGTACCTTTCGCTCGATGCGATTCACGAACGGAAAATCAAGAACGTTTTCTTCTTCGCGAATCCCGAAGTCTATGAATGGTTTGCTGCGCAGGACCCGAGCCTCAATTTGCGTCCGTCGGTCGAAGAGACCGAGCTGGTGCTTGTCGCTTACCATAACAGCTTTGACTATCGCGAACTTTGCGAACTCTCTTTCAGGGTGCAACGTGGAATCCCGTTCTGGGTGACGCATACGGATTTTGTCTGTCCCGACGAACGTGGTCCCGTGCCCGATATCGGAAGCTTCATGGCTTTGTTGAAAACGGCCTATGGAGTTGAACCCGAAAAAAGTTTCGGTAAGCCGAACCCGGCGATGCTTTCAGGACTTTTGAAACTTTACCGCCCTGAAGAAATATTGTTTGTTGGCGACCGTCTCTATACGGATTTTGAACTCGCAAAACGTTCCGGTTGCAGGTTTGTGCTGCCTCTGTGCGGTGAATCGAAAATGTCCGATGTCGAAAAACTTGACGTTAAACCGGAATTTATTGTGGACAATGTCAGTGAAATAGATTTCAACGCTTTTTTTGAAGGAAAAAAATAATGCGTCATATTGCACATCTTTTGTTTTTGCTTGTCATGGTTCCTGCAGTTTTGTGGGCCGGTGATGAACATATTACGGTGGCGGTCTCGTTGCAGCCTTATGCGACCATCGTCAAAATGGTGGGCGGTTCCCGCGTAAACGTGGTGACGCTTTTGCCTCCGGAAGCGGATCCGCACAATTACGAACCGAAGCCAGCAATCATCAAGGCTTTTTCGCTGGCTCAAGTCTATTTTACGGACGGTTCGGGTTTGGACAAGGCTTGGATGTCTCGCTTTTTGGGTGCGAACAAAAAAGTTGAAGTTGTAGATATTTCAAAGAATATAAAGTGGATGGAATTTGACCATGAAGGACATGGTGCGCATCAACATCAGGAAGAACACGAAATCGATCCGCATATTTGGACATCGCCGGCACGTGTGAAATACCTTGCCCAAAATATTTATGAATACCTTGTGAAAATAGATCCGGAACACACTCAGTATTACATGTACCGAATCCAGAATACGCAGGACAATTTGGAAAAGGCGGAACGTCAGATTAATGAAGCCGTTATCCATATGCCGCCCAAATCCCGTTCGTTTATCGTGTTCCACCCGTCGTATGGTTACTTTGCTAAGGATTACAAGCTCAAGCAATATGCAATCGAAGTGGATGGCAAGGAACCCAAACCGAAGGACTTGGCAAAACTTATCCAGATGGGCCGCAAGAACAACGTGAAGATTGTTTTTGTGCAACCGCAGTTCAGCAAGCGCGCCGCACAAACGATTGCCAAGGATCTTGGGGCTATCATTGTGGAAACGGATCCGTTGTCTGCTGATTTTATGGGCAACATTAAGAAACTGGTGAACGCCATTAGAGAGGCTAGCAAGAAATAATGTCTGCCATCGACATCAAAGATCTTTCTTTTTGTTATGGAAAGTCGCCCGTATTGACGGACGTGAATCTTTCTATTGACGAGAATGACTTTGTTGCCATTATCGGACCGAATGGCGGCGGCAAATCGACGCTGATGAGGCTGATGGTGGGGCTGTTGAAACCCACAACTGGATGCGTACGCTTGTTTGGCGAAAAGGTGCCGACTAAAAAAGTGGCTGTGGGCTATGTGCCGCAAAACACGAACAAGAATGTCGAATTCCCGATTACGGTGGCAGAATGCGTTGCGACCGGTAAAATTGGACTTTCGTCGAAATCGGACGAAGTAAAAGCCGCGTTGGAACGTGTGAACATTGCGGGATTTCTTGACCGACGCCTTGGTGAATTGAGTGGCGGTGAACGCCAACGCGTTTTAATTGCACGTTCACTTGTCTGTAATCCTCGTATCCTTTTTTTGGATGAACCGTCCAACAATATCGACGTGGCAGGGATTGAGGCGCTCTACAGCATGCTTGCCGAATTCAGTGAAACCATGACGATTGTTATCGTGACTCACGATTTGATGGCCCTTTCGCACAAGGTGAAAAGTGTCGTTTGCGTGAACCATTCGGTGCATTATCACGAAGGCGGGAACTTGACCGAGGAAATGCTGCACAGCACATACGGCTGCGAAGTCGATTTGATTGCCCACGGAGTGCCGCATCGCGTCCTCGGGAGCCATGACCATACCCACGGCGGCTGCTGCGAACATCACCATGCTGGTCATTAGTCATTGGTTGTTGGTCAATAGTTGTTGTTGCCGAATCTGTTTATGATTGGGATCTGGCAATAAAAAATTATCTAATAACTATTGACTAGTGACTAATAACCTAAAAAATCTCTCGTCTCTTCCTTCGACAAGCTCAGGACAGGCTACTCGTCTTTCGTCTAGGCTCAATTATAGTCCTAAAGCCTAACCCCTAACCCCTAATACCTTAAAGAATAATGTTATAATTGTATAGTACTTGTCACAAGTGTCTTGAAAAGGAGTCTTGTGTTTAAAGGAGGCTAAAATGAGTGCAGAAGTCGAAGAATTGACCGTCGAATACACGGACGAAGAAACCGGCGAAGTCGTCATCAAGGAATTGAGCAAGGAAGTCCTGTCGAAGGGCGCATGGCCGACGGTCATGTTCTTTTATCAGGACCGCGACCCGAAAACCGGCGAGTTCAGCGAACCGAAGGTTTCTCTGCGTCGTTACCGCAAAATGCAAGGCATGTTCAAGCCACAGGGCAAGTTCAAGATTACAGGCAAAGCGCAAGCCGAAGCCATTATCAACGTATTAAAAAAGTGGTATAACATTTAATGCCAGACCCTGCTAGTAAAAAGAAAAAGTATAAAATCGATTTCCTGTGCGAGGGGAATATCGAAGCCTTCCCTTGGAAGGACAAGTTTGAAAAGATGGCCCGCAAACTCCTCGCCGAAGAAGGCAAGGAAGACAACGTAAATATTGTACTCTGCACGGACGAATTCGTGCGCGAGATGAACAAGAATTACCGTGGTCTAGACAAGGTAACGGATGTTCTCTCGTTTGAATGGCACGAAGAATTTCCTGGTGAAGAAAAAATGCTTGGCGAGATTTACATCGCCAGAGACCAGGTCAAACGACAGGCTCCGGAATACGGCAATAGCTTTTTTGCCGAGATGAAGCGCGTGATTGTCCACGGCTTGCTCCACCTGTCGGGGTACGACCATATGAAGGCGGCCGAACGCAAGATCATGCGTGCACGTGAATGTGAGTTCTTGGGACTGGATCCGTACAAGGACAAGGAGAGCATGAAAAATGGGTGATACTAGCACCATTGCAGTTGTTCTTCTTTGTGTCTTTGTTTTTATTTCGGCATCGTTTACTTTAGTCAAGGCAGTCTTTGCCGCTATTTATGCCAAGCGCGATTCTCGCGACCGTACGGACCGCGAAGAGAAGATTGCAAAGATTGTGGAAAACTGCGGCTACAACGAGACCGTTTCCATCGGACGTATTTTCTCGGATGTGGGCATTGGCGTTTTCGGTTACTATATCTTCTCGAACGCCCCATGGCAGTGGGTCCATGATTTTTGGCTTCTCGGACTTCTGGCATACATGGTTTGCGCATGCGCCGTGATTTATGTTGTTACAATCTTTTGCCCGAATATTATCGGAACTTTAAAACCCGATACATTGTCTGTGGTCCTTGTTCCACTTTACAGGCTCATTCGCATGCCGTTTGTGCCGGTGGGCAAAGTTTGTCATATTTTGTATGTAAAGGTTCTGAATGCACTTGGCTACGACGCCAAACTCAGCTTCTTGCCTGAAGAACGCCGCGATGCCGTGCAGGCCGACCTTTCCGATTCTTCGCTCAGCGAAGGCGAGGGCCTCGAAAAAGAAGAACGCCAGATGATTCTCAATATCTTCGATTTCGTGGAAACTCCTGTGCGTGAAATCATGACGCCGCGAGTCGATATGTGTGCCATTGATGTCGATACGTCGCTTGAAGATTTGGTGAAGGTCTTGAACAACGAACGCCATTCGCGCTTGCCGGTTTACAAGGAAACCGTCGATAACATTGTCGGTATCCTTTCGAACCGTGACTTCTTGGAATGGTTTACGGAACATCGCGATGAACCGTTTGATTTGATGAAACTCGTGATGCCGCCGGTCTATGTGCCGTACCACAAGAAGATTGACGACTTGTTGACGGAACTCCGCAAGACAGGTAACCAGCTCGCCATTGTCGTCGATGAATACGGTGGAACTGCAGGCCTTGTGACGCTCGAAGATATTCTCGAAGAAATTGTCGGCGAAATCCGTGACGAAGACGACATGGACGAAGACGAGGACGTGCAGAAGTTGAAGGACGGCCGCTACATTCTTGACCCGTTGATGACGCTCTCGGATTTGGAATACGAACTCGACATTGAACTGAAGCCGCCTGAGAATTCCCACGTGGAAACGCTTTCCGGCTTGATTCAGGCTACGCTCGGAATCATTCCGTCGCCGGGCGCCGAGGTCAAGATTCAAGGCTACACCTTCCGCGTTCTGCGCATGGACGGCACCCGCATGGAAAAGGTCATGATGATTCTTCCTGCTGGTGTGAAAGGCCCCAAGACGCAAAGTCTGCACAAAGTGTAAGTGCAAATGAAAAAGCTCGCGATTTGCGAGCTTTTTTCGTTTCTAGTCATTTTGCGGCGAAGCCGAAGGATTCTCAATCCACGACTTTAGTGATATATTTTGGATTTTTATATTCAAATTTTTCGTAATCGGTCGGCACCGAATTGCTGATTTCTATGAAACGCAGATTTTCATAGTCGTAACCCCAGTGGGGTTCTTGAAAAAGGAGGTTCATGATGTCGGTACATTCTTCAACCTTCTTTCTAAAATAATCTTCAGGAAAAGAAGATTGTTTCAGATTTTTGAGGTATAGGTCGTACCGTACCAATCTTTGGTTTTCAAGCGTGTTATAGTCGTAGTGCCTATGCTCGATATAGCGCCAATGATTTTTTTTCACATCGTCATAGTACCAGCGCCAAGTTACGTTTTTTTCATGCTTAAGCACATTTCCGTCAGCATGTCTATAACAGAAAGAATCCAGCAACCTCCATTTCAAATCATCTTCATCTTTTGCTTTATAAAGGACCTCATCTGGGCCTTTATCTTCAACTTGCATTACAGTAAGTCCATCTTCCAGATAATACATTCCCCAAAAAAGAAAGTCAAAGTCTTCTTTTTTGAGTTCTTCTGGAAAATGTTCCCTTATCCATTTTTCATGATCAGGTTTTGGCACTCTCATACGGTTTTTACCTTCAGCATCCTGATTGCAACATCATAGAAGAAGATGACAACGCTGTCAGACTGATGGCGTCGCCATCTCTCGCATCACTTCCTATCGTCTACTTTTTTAAGTCAATAGTTTTTGTCAATGGTCATTAGTCAGTGGTCAATAGCAAACAACTAATAACTAATGACTAACGACCAATGACC
>JAEEGJ010006461.1_pt1 | contig 35106 bp, 27 predicted proteins | sample 8958761 | NCBI WGS metagenome assembly JAEEGJ01 (sample SAMN16246546, study PRJNA631951) | gut metagenome | biome: gut microbiome; feature: rumen; material: RS-attached | host: Bos | place: Iran: Karaj | collected 2018-10
CTAACTCAATCGTTATTATTGTTTTCTAAGCAATAAAAAAGACGGGCATCTCGCCCGTCTGAATATTTAGACCGTTTCAAAGAATACTTTGTATTCAAAAACTACAAAACACTTTTAATCTCTTTAATTAACTCCGGTAAATCTTCTTTCAATGTGTCCCAAACAATCGAAAAGTTAACGCCCTCATATCCATGTACTATACGATTTCTTAATCCGTAAATCTGCTTCCACGGAATTGAAGTAATACTATCTTTCACTTCATCACTCAGCGAAGCCTTAGCCAGTTCACCTATCTGCATTAGGTTAAATACCGTAGCCTCAACGCACATGTCATCTTCTTCGAATTTCTGGCGTGAGCTGTATTTTGATGAATACTCAATTGCATGCTCAGCATGCTTCAAAATCTTTAAAAGTATCTCTCTATCTTTATTTTCCATATATCAAAACTCCGGTCTTCTTAATCTCAGACATTACTTTAGAACCCTTTTCAATCTGTGACTTATCTATCAAATCTACGGGCTTCTGCAATGCTTCGGTCACATCTTCCAGCAATCCAAAGAATTTAAGGCCTCGTAGACCGCTGTCCACATAGATATCTATATCGCTTCGTTCAGTAGCTGTGCCCTTAGCATAAGAACCAAACAGAACAGCGCGCTTGATATTGTATCTTCCGAATACCGGTATTAAGTTTTCTTTGATTGATTCAATATTAGGCATACATTTACCTCTGAATACTCGTCGGTTAACATGACTACACTGCATTCTTCTGTTACAAGTTCATTATACTAAAAAAAACTTATCTATTCAAACAACAAAAAAAGATGTAGCCTAAACTACATCTTTCTACGCAGCTGATAGGGGAATCGAACCCCTGTTTCCGCCGTGAGAGGGCGGCGTCTTAACCGCTTGACCAATCAGCCATGATACAAGCGCTCTCGCGAGCACTTGTATATATTATCGTATGTTACAGGAAATTGCAAGTACTTTTTTTAATTTTATTGAGAAACAATTTCCACGTATGATTTAACGGTTTTCTTGTACACCAAAAGGTAGAAAAGTGCAAAGGCCGCAAAGCAAATCAGGTACGACATAATGAATACTTTAAGGTCGTTAAGGCCGAGTAAGAACAAAAGCTTACGTACTATCGGAGCTGAGAAAGCAAGGTGCACGGCAGCCAGTGCCAAAGGTGAAAAGAAAGTGATCAGGGTCTGTGAATTGATTCCTGCTTTGATTTCTTTGACCGTCATGCCTACGCTTCGCATGGTCTTGTATGAGCTTGCGTCTTCGTAGCCTTCAGTAAGCTGCTTAAAGTAAATGATGAAAGCGCATGCGCCCATGAATACGATACTTAAGAATACACCGAGGAGCAATAAACTTGCGTACATGTCTTTAAATTCAAGCTTCTCTTCTGCCTTGGAGATAACTCTGTACATACCGATATCGCTCCAGAGTTTATTGGCCTTTTCAACGATCTGCTCATCGGGCAATTCGGTGTTAAATCCCCAACCGGCGCTCAATGTAACCTGTGCTTTTATTGACATGGCGTAGTCATTAAGCTTCTTAACATCCTTAACAACAGCTCTGTAGCTTCTTACAATATCGGTTCCGTAGAAGGGCGATTCGTCTCTTCCCACGACTTTGTACTTAAGTCCGTCAATATCAAACACTTCTTTCTCAAACTTGGCAGTGCTGGGAAGGAAGAATATTTCATCGTCTGCCAAAGAAAGGTTAGCATTATAAGCCTTGTTGTAATCGTCAAGCTCTGCGATTTCAACCATTGAGTAATTGCCTACGTCGGCCGGCATAAGATTCTGGTCTTCTCTTAAAAATGCTACACCGTCTTCATTGGCCAAAGCTATGAAGTCTTCATATCTTTCAAACAATACATCTTCAGGCTTAACATCTTCAAAGTTCGAATGAATCTTGTCGTAGAGTTCTGAAGAATCAAGTGCCGCCCATGATTCATATGAGTCTATGTAATTGGCGCTGATATATACATCTGTAGGATACATCTTATCAATGGATGAATTCATGCCTATGTACAAAGAACTCGTCGCGCCGAGCATAACCATTACCATGGTAGCAAGTATACAGATTGTGGCAAGGCCGGCACCGTTTCTCTTCATACGATAAATCATGCCGGAAACGGGTACGAAGTGTCTGGGATTGTAATAGTACTTTTTATTTTTCTTAAGTACCTTACAAATAAAGACGCTTCCTGCCTGAAACAGCATATATGTTGCCACGATTACCGCTATTACCGCGATAAAGAAAATGTTAAATGACTCAACCGCGTCCTGAATACTAATCGCGTACCAGTAAGCCACTCCGAGAATAACAATACCGCCGATGGCAAAAAGTATGTTGGTCTTAGGCTCCTTCTCTCCCGCGTTGGAGCTTCTCAGTAACTCGATGGGCTTGTTGATAATAACCTTAGCGGCCGAGAATATGTAAAGTATCAGCATAATAACCGCATAGAATATAACTATCATCACCATCGACTTAGTGTCGAGATAGAAAGAATAGTCGGCGGGGTATCCGCACATCTTAATAAGTATAAGTTCGAAAAGCTTTGACAAAAGAATACCTGCGGCGAATCCGAATACAATACCGAGGGTGCCGACAATGAGTGTCTCACCAAGGAGGATTCTTATCACGTTTTTCTTGTTCATACCTAAGATGTTGTAAAGTGCAAATTCGAAGTTTCTTCTTTTGGCAAGAAATGAGTTGGTGTAAAGCAGGAACAAACAGCTGAATACCACCATTACTAACTTACCCATGCCCATAATCGCGTATAAAACGGTGGCGCCGCGCATCCTGCTGATGGCGGGAGACTCAACGAGGTAATAAACCACGTAGGAAATCGCTACCATACCGGCGAGGGAAATAATGTAGGGTATATAGAGCTTTTTGTTCTTCTTGATACCGTCAACCGCAAGTCTTGTAAATAATCCTGCGCTCATATTATTTACCTCCCTGAGAAAGAAGGGTCAGAGTATCGGAAATAGCCTTATACATTTCCTCGAAGCTCTTCTCTCCTCTGTAAAGTTCATGGAATACAATACCGTCTTTAATAAAAAGAACGCGCTTCGCATGGCTTGCAGCCTTGGTGGAGTGAGTAACCATGAGGATGGTCTGGCCTGTCTTGTTGATGTTTTCAAACACCTCGAGAAGCTCGTCGGTAGACTTGGAGTCAAGTGCTCCGGTAGGCTCGTCGGCCAAGAGTAACTGGGGCTTGGTGATAATAGCTCTTGCTACAGCTGCTCTCTGCTTCTGTCCGCCGGATACCTCGTAAGGATACTTGTCGAGAAGATCGCTGATTCCGAGTTCTTTGGCGATGGGCTCGAGCTTCGCGTTCATCTCTTTGTGCTTTTCTCCCTTAAGTACAAGGGGAAGGAAAATGTTGTCTCTTATAGAGAAAGAATCGATAAGGTTAAAGTCCTGGAACACATAGCCTAAGTTGTCGCGTCTGAATACTGCCATGTCGCTTTCTTTGATATCCACAACGTTCTTACCCTTTAAGAGGACGGAACCGCCGGTGGGCTTATCAAGCGCAGCAAGGATGTTAAGAAGCGTTGTCTTACCGGAACCGGACTCACCCATTATTGCAACGTATTCTCCTTCTTCCACAGAAAAGAATACGCCCTTAAGCGCATCCACTCTGTTGGTGCCGAGGCGGCTTACGTATGTTTTCTTTAAATCATCTACTTTTAAAATGTTCATTCTCAATTACCTCCTGTTTATGTACCCATTCTACCAATGAGTGGTAATAGGCTCTATCGATTCTCCTTACAATTAAAGGTTCAAATCTTACATAAACGTAAGAAATGAACCTTTTTCTTATTCATAGAAAACTTTATTCTTCGGAAACGTTAAGTACATCTTGGTGCCGACGTTCTCCTGAGATTCACATCTGATGTCAATCTTGAGGTTGTCGCAGATGCTCTTAACAAGGTATAAGCCTATACCGCTTGAGTGAGCCTCTCCGCGTCCGTTGAAGCCGGTGTAGCCTCGCTCGAAGATTCTGGGAAGGTTCGTGGCATCGATACCGATACCCGTATCCTCTATCACAAGAAGGCTGTCATCCTCCTTAAAAGCAATTCTTACGTAGCCTTCCTTGGTATACTTAAGGCAGTTTGAAAGAATCTGCTCGATTACGATGAGTACCCATTTTCTGTCCGTAAGTACATATGCATCTTCAACTTCCAGCTTAAGAGAAAGCTTCTTCTCTATGAAATCAAGCTTAAACTTCCTGACGGTGGTCGTTACAATGTCTCTGATATTTTCTTTTTGAATTATATAGTCGGTATGCTCGGACTGAAGTCTTAAATATGACATAACCATGTCGACGTAAGCTTCGATGCTTGCAAGGTTCCTAAGAAGATTCCTGGAGCTGTCCGAGTCCATGGTCTGAAGGTGAATTCGCATGGAGGCTATGGGTGTCTTAATCTGATGCACCCAGGTGGAATAGTAATCTGTGGTGTCGCGCATCTTCTTCTCGTGAGAAGTAAGCGCTTCGGATAACTCACCTATAACATGGTCGATTATGTTCTGATAATCCTGCTCAAGCGTAGACTCCGGGGGAGGAAGCTTGTCAGTCACACTTACCGCGGGAAGCTTGGCTATGTGAGAAAGCCTCTTATGCTTGCCGGTCTTAACGGATATTCTGATTACTACAAGAATAGCCAGATAAGCCATGCTGAAAACCACAGGATACAAAACAGCTTGAAGAGGCAGATTGTAGAGATAAAATATAACCGCAAAAATAATGATCGTGCCGGCGTATCCGATCAGCCTTATTTTGTTGGTAAACATGTCTCTGATAATGTTCTTCATGCTTACTGCTCCACAATGTATCCTACACCGAACTTGGTGGTAATGAAGCCCTCAAGGCCTGCGGCATCAAGCTTCTTACGAAGACGGTTAACGTTAACCGTAAGCGTGTTCTCGTCTACGAAGCTGTCGGTCTCCCAAAGCGCTTCCATAAGCTTCTCACGGCTTACCACGATACCTTTATTCTTAAGAAGGGTAAGAAGAATCTTAAACTCGTTACCGCTAAGATCGAGCTTCTCTCCGTTATATGTAAGCGAGTTGTCACCCAGATTAAGAATTGCTCCCTTATGCTCCATAACAGGCACAGCCTCGCCAAAATCATAGGTGCGTCTTAAAAGTGCCTGAACCTTGGCTATAAGAACGTTGCCGTCGAAAGGCTTGGCAATAAAGTCATCCGCGCCCATGTTCATGGCCATAACGATATTCATGTTCTCGGCGGTGGAGCTTATAAAGATAATCGGAACCTTGGACTGCGCTCTTATCTGGGTACACCAATAATACCCGTCATACGCAGGCAAAGAAATATCAAGAAGGACCAGCTGCGGATTGTACTCCGCGAACTCTCCCATAACGTTTCTGAAATCCTTAACAGGCTTCACCTCGAGGTTCCACTGAGAGGCAAGCTGAACTATTCCCTCTGCGATTCCCTCGTCATCTTCTACCAAAAGAATTTTGTGCATACTCATACCCTCATATCTATGTTTATTTCGTTCATTTTAGCGCATACCGCACTATTATACAATGCAGTCTGCGGTTTCTTTATATTTTCATCATATCAAAAATGCTTATCTGATCGGTCTCGGGAATTGAACCCAATATGCCGAGATCAGCCATTTCATCGGCTATGGTCTGAGACACGTGTGCTCTTGACTTAAAGTCGTCCTTGGACGTAAAAGGTCCCAGTTTGCATGCTTCCACAATCGAGTCAGCCGCGTTTTCACCGAGGCCGTCTATGCTGTTAAAAGAAGGCATAATCTTGTTATTAACTATTGAGAAGAGTCTGGATTTGGCCTTAAATAAGTCGATGGGCTCGAACTCATATCCGCGCGCATACATTTCCTGCACGATACGCATGTCTCTTATGGAGTTTTCGTCCTTGGGCGTAGGATTCTCAAGGTTCTGAAGGCGCTTTAACTCTTCCTCCAGTCTCTCGCGTCCGAAGCACATCGTACGATAGTTAAATGCCTTAGCTCTGATGGAAAAGAAAGCTGCGTAATAAGCCAACGGGTAATAGACCTTACAATATGCTATACGCCAGGCCATCATAACATAAGCAGCCGCGTGGGCTCTCGGGAACATGTACTTAATCTTCTGACAGGACTCAATGTACCACTCGGGGACATTGCAGGCACGCATGTCTTCTTTCCATCCTTCCCACTTATCGCACTTACCGGCCGCAACCTTACCCTTACGAACCATCTCCATGATTTTGAAGGATTCCTCGGACTCAACGCCCATGTTGATAAGGTAAGTCATAATATCATCTCGTGTACAGATAGCGGTTGAAATGGTTGCTATGCCGTCACGAATAAGGTCCTGTGCGTTATTAAGCCATACGTCGGTACCGTGGGACAGACCTGCGATACGAATAAGGTCGGAGAAATACTTAGGCTTGGCTTCCTGAACCATGCCCATGGAAAAGTCAGTACCAAACTCAGGCACGCCGAGGCAGCCTATCTCTACGCCGCCAATATCCTTGGGCTCTACGCCGAGGGCCTCCGTCGATTCGAAAAGCGACATAACCTTCGGGTCATCAAGCGGAATCGTAAGCGGGTCGATACCGGTTAAGTCCTGAAGCATACGAATCATCGTAGGATCATCGTGTCCGAGTATATCAAGCTTAAGTAAGTTATGGTCGATGGAGTGATAGTCAAAGTGCGTGGTAATAATATCCGTCTCTGTATCATTGGCCGGGTGCTGTACAGGGGTAAAAGAATTGATATCCTCTCCCACGGGAAGCACTATAATACCGCCGGGGTGCTGACCTGTACTGCGGCGCACTCCCACGCAGCCTTGAACGATACGGTCTATCTCGCAGTTTCTTTTGCTGATGCCTTTCTCTTCGTAGTATTTCTTAACGTAACCGAAGGCGGTCTTGTCGGCAAGGGTTGCGATGGTACCTGCACGGAAGGTCTGGCCGGCACCGAAAATTACCTCTGTGTATTTGTGGGCCTTGGACTGGTACTCGCCCGAGAAGTTTAAGTCGATATCGGGCTCCTTGTCACCCTTAAATCCAAGGAAGGTTTCAAAAGGAATGTCGAAGCCGTCTTTCTTAAGCTTCTCTCCGCATACGGGGCAGACTCTGTCAGGCATGTCGACACCTGCCATACCTCTGAACTTCTTAACCTCTTCGGAGTCAAAGTCGTAGAAATGACACTTCGAGCAGTAATAGTGAGGCACCAGAGGGTTAACCTCCGTAATACCTGCCATTGTAGCCACAAAGCTCGAGCCTACGGAACCACGTGAGCCTACGAGGTAACCGTCCTCGACAGACTTCCACACGAGCTTCTGGGCGATAATGTACATTACGGCGAATCCGTTGGTGATAATTGAGTGAAGCTCACGTTCGAGACGCTCCTTAACTATCTCGGGGAGGTCTGGACCGTACATTTCATGAGCTTTGTTGTAACAAATCGTAGTAAGTATCTCGTCGGAATTCTCGATGACGGGAGGACACTTATCCGGGCGCACGGGTGACATGGACTCAATCTGATCCGCTATCATATTGGAGTTAGTCACTACAACTTCCATTGCCTTGTCGCGTCCGAGGTAGCCGAATTCTTCAAGCATTTCGTCGGTAGTATGCAGGTACAAAGGTGCCTGATTGTCGGCATCTTCAAAGCCCTGACCTTTCATGATGATACGTCTGTATATCTCATCTTCGGGGTCAAGGAAGTGTACGTCGCAAGTGGCCACTACGGGCTTATTGTAAGCTTCGCCGAGGCGCACTATCTCTCTGTTTATGTTAAGAATATCCTCTTCGGAATTGACGTTTTCAATCTTCTCATCTCTTATCATGAAAGCGTTGTTGCCGCGGGGCTGAATCTCAAGATAGTCATAGAAATTGACTATTCTTGCTATCGTCTCGTCGCTTCTCTCATCTAAGATGGCGCGGTACAATTCACCCGCTTCGCAGGCGCTGCCGATAATAAGGCCTTCTCTGTGCTTCATTATCTCGCTCTTGGGCATACGGGGACGCTTATTGAAGTAATCAAGGTGAGACTTCGAAATAAGGGTATAGAGGTTAACTCGTCCCGTATTGTTCTTGGCGAGTATTATTACGTGATGAGTAGGGAGCTTCTTAATAACATCCGCCGATACCTTAGTACCTTCATTAATGTCATCCATGGTGGCAAAGCCCTTCTCACGGCACATTTTTAAAAGCTTAATAAACGCGCCGCCCGTAGCCGTAGCATCGTCTACAGCTCTGTGGTGCGTAATAAGCGTTACATTAAGTTCCTTACATATAGAGTCAAGCGTGAATCTGTGGAGCCTGGTAAGGAAATGTCTGGAAAGCCCCAGAGTATCCACGCAGGTAAAGTCGTATGTGTATCCCAGTCTCTCGCAGTTGGCCTTGATAAAAGAAGTATCAAAGGTCGCATTGTGAGCTACGAGAATAGTACCCTTACAAAACTCAAGGAATCTCGGGAGCACTTCCTCAATCGTACCCGCATCCTTAACCTGGGCATCGGTAATAGTAGTAAGTTTGGTAATACGATAAGGAATCGGAATCTCGGGGTTAACAAACTCTGAAAATGTATCTGTAATCTCACCGTTAACTACCTTAACGGCACCGATTTCAATAATCTTGTTCTTAGTGGCGGAAAAGCCTGTGGTCTCTATATCAAATACGACATAATCACTGTCTATGCTCTGATTCTTGGAATCAAGAACAGTCTCGATAAGGTCATCTACAAGATATCCTTCTACGCCGTAAATAACCTTGAAGAAATCCTGCTTGTTGGGGTTCTCGTCACCGGCTTCGATTCTCTTTGCTTTTTCTTTTTTCCAGAGGTCTTCCCATGTGTGATTGGCATCGGGGAAGGACTGTACTACGCCGTGGTCGGTTACCGCAATAGCCTTGTGCCCCCATGCATAAGCGCGCTTAACAATGTCCGATACCTCGCTGATACCGTCCATATCACTCATCTTGGTATGACAGTGGAGCTCTACTCGCTTAACTGGCGCTGTATCGACTCTGCCGCCGGTCCTGAAGTCCTTGCCTACCATAACGGACTTGGGCGAAGTTACGGACAGTTCGTGGTCGAACTTATCTTCCTGAGGCACACCCATTACGCGAACAAACTTACCGGGCGATAATTTATCAAGGTACGCGGGCGCTTCTTCCGTAAGGCAAAAGAACTTAACTTTAATCGTATCCGTGAAGTCGGTTACGTTAAAAGAAATAATACTTCTATCGCCTCTGATGTCTCGCTGTTCATTGGCAATAACCTTGCCCCTGAAGACTACCGTTGTAAAGTCTTCCACAAGGTTCTCAATCTTGGTATATTCTTCCTCGTCGCTGATTTCTCCTCCGAAGATAACATCGGGGTTATCCGACTTCTCGGTGGCACGGGGCTCGCGGCGCTTAAACTCTTTCTTAAAGCCGCCCTTTTCAAACTTCTTCTCGAACTTTTTGCCCGAATCGGAGCCTGATTTGGAAGCTGCTTTTTCTTTTTTCTCAGGTGCCTTGGATGCCTCTGCTGACTTATCGGCGCCACCCTCAGCCTCAGCGGGCGCGGGTGCACCCTCCTCATCGTTCTTAAGACTCGCTACATTGATACGACTTTCCACAAGCTTGGCAATCTTGTATTCGTCCCACTTGGTGCGCTCGGTAATATCACCGGTCTCTTCGTGTCTGTAAGTCACGGTAAATAAAGCATCCGAAAGGTTAAACCTCTCGCACACCACTTTCCTGAAATATTCAAGTACTTCGCTCTCACGCCTCTTGATAATCTCCGAATCCGGAAGAGAAAGCTCGATGTGATTCTTGTCAATTTCGGTAATCTCGGCTTTCTTGACTGTATTAAAAAGAATGGGGCTCATCTCCTGCAGTTCTTCGAAAATGCTGTCCTTGTACTCGTCAATAAGACTGCTTACGGTGTAGCTCTCAGGCAGATGATAGTCCTCGATTATATAGATTTCCATGTTAACACCCGCAAACATCTGCTTGCGGATTTCCTTAAGCACGGAATAGATATCTTTCTTGGGAATGATATGATTGCTTGAAATGTAAATCTTAAGAACGTCTCTGCGTTTGTTGGAGGATACCTTGGTGACCAATACTTCATCAAACATATCCCTTAAACCGCTCTTTAATTCAAGAGTCTTAAATACTTCCAAAAACGCTTTCGGTTCCATTTATCATTTTCCCCAATTCTTAAGTTCTTCTTCAAGTGCCGTAAACAGCTCTGACTCCGGCATCTTTCTGATAATCTCGCCTTTCTTGAACAAAAGGCCTTCGCCGTCTCCGCCGGCTACGCCGAGGTCGGCTTCTCTTGCCTCTCCGGGGCCGTTAACCGCGCATCCCATAACGGCAAGCTTGATATTAAGCGGATACTTCTCCGCAACTTCCTCGACCTTGGTAGCAAGGCCGATTAAATCTATCTTGGTACGTCCGCAGGTAGGGCAGGAAATAACTTCTATGCCTTCTTTCCTGAGTCCTAAGGTTCTCAGTACTATTCTTGCGGAACGAACTTCGTCCACAACGTCACCGGTAAGCGATACGCGAACCGTATCACCGATACCTTTTGAAAGAATAAGTCCCAAGCCGATTCCCGACTTAATGTTACCGGAAAAAGCAGTACCCGACTCGGTAATACCCACATGCAAAGGATAAGGAATCTTTCCCGCAATCTTCTCGTGAGCTTCCGCGCACATAAGTACATTTGTAGACTTAAGGCTTACCACAAGGTTATCATAGCCCATGTCCTCGATACGACGCACGTTGCGAAGTGCACTCTCCACAAGACCCTCAGCCGTAACACCGCCGTAGCGCTCCACAAGGTCTTTCTCCATAGAACCTGAGTTAACGCCCACACGAATGGGTATATTACGCTCTCTTGCCGCCTTAACGACCTCCAAAAGCTTATCATCGGTACCGATGTTGCCGGGATTGATACGCACTTTATCAGCGCCGTTCTCGATGGCTGCGACTGCCATCTTATAGTCAAAGTGAATATCCGCCACAAGGGGAATGGATATTTCTTTCTTAATCTCCTTAATTGCGCGAGCTGCCTCAAGAGTGGGAACCGTTGAACGCACTATCTCACAACCTGCTTCCTCGAGTCTGTGAATCTGCTCTACCGTGCTCTTAACATCTTCGGTCCTGGTATTGGTCATGGACTGAATAAGAATAGGGTTGCCGTGACCGATTACTCTGTTACCGATATGAATTTCTTTGGTCGTATCTCTGAATGCCATAGTCTCTCGCTTTCGCTTAATTATCTAAAAAATCTCATGATATCGTTAAATAAAATAAATACAGTAAGTGCAAAGAATAAAATGATTCCGATAAGGTGAACAATGCCTTCCTTGTCCGCGGGAACGGGCTTGCCTCGTACCACCTCGATAAACAAGAACACTAATCTTCCGCCGTCAAGTGCGGGAAGAGGAAGGAGGTTAAGCACACCGAGGTTAACGCTAAGCAGCATCGCGAGGTTCATCATCGTAAGTACAATGCTCGAGAAACCATATTGCTTAACCGAATTATAACTCTCGCCCACAATCTGAGCGACACCTACGGGACCTGCCACATCATCCTTGGAAAGTCTGCCGAGAACAAGTTCCCTTAAACTCTTCAAAGTGTTCTTGAAATTGAATCCAAGCTCATACCAGCTGTATTTAAAGAGGTTCCATCCCTTGCACTCCACAATGTTGTTGCCGCCTTCGATACCGATATAGTAGCGACCGTCTGCCTCACTGTACTGAGGTGCAAAAGAAACCTTACCCTTCTCACCGTTACGCTCGTACTCAATAGTGAGTTCTTCGCCTCTGTTGAGAATCGAAATAAGTGTAATGTCTCTCCAGATATGAATCTTCTCGCCGTTAATTGCAGTAATGGTATCGCCGACCTGAAGTCCCGACTCTATAGCCGGACGGCCTTCGGTAAGATTACTGATGGTAGGAAGATCGCTTCCGCAATTGGCAACGATTATCATAGAGAAAATCATCGCAAGAATAAAGTTAAAGAAAGGTCCCGCAAATACCGCCGAAATCCTTGCCCAAACCTTAGCCTCCCTGAAGGGAATACCTGCGGGCTTCTCAAGCAGCTCATCTTCGTCGGCCTTAAGCTCAGCATCCTTGTGAGGCTCAAGTGCCACGTCCGAATCAAATATGCACGCACCGCCGAATGGAAGTGCCTTAAGCGCGAACTTCGTACCTTTCTTGGTAAAATGTAAAAGCGTAGGTCCGAAACCCACATCAAACTCAAGTACTCTGATACCGTTCATCCTTGCAACGATGAAATGTCCGAACTCATGCGCAATGACAATCACCGAAAGGATAATAATAAACCAAATAATCGACGCCATAATCAATAAATCCTTGTACCATTTTTAGCTTATTTAAAGCGTTTTTTTCAAAATCTCGTAAACATGAGCCTCTGTAGAGAGAATCTCTTCTACCGTCGGAGCCTGAATATTCTTAACTTCCTCCATGGCAGCCTCAATATACTCATAAATGCCCGTAAATCCAATCTTTTTAGAAAGGAAATCCTTAACCGCAAGCTCATTGGCCGCGTTAAATACCGTAGGCATAACGCCGCCCTCTCCGATAGCCTTGTAAGCGTACTTAAGACCTCTGAAAGTCTCAATATCGGGCTCATAGAAGGTTATTTCTCTAAGTTTGTAAAAATCAAGCTTATTACCGCTCATAGGTCTTCTGTCGGGGTAAAACAAAGCGTACTGAATGGGCAACTTCATATCGGGAACCCCAAGCTGTGCAATTACAGAGCCGTCCACGTACTCAACCATAGAATGGATAATACTCTGAGGCTGAATCACTACCTGAATATCGGTAGCCTCTACATCAAAGAGCCACTTGGCCTCAATAACTTCAAGACCTTTATTAACAAGCGTGGCGGAATCTATGGTAACTTTCTTACCCATGCTCCAGTTGGGGTGCTTGAGGGCATCTTCAACCGTCATGGATTTAAGCTCATCAAAAGTCTTGCCTCTGAAAGGACCGCCCGATGCGGTAAGAAGAATCTTACTAAGGTTCTTCTTGTTCTCTCCGTTAAGAGACTGGAATATCGCGCTGTGCTCAGAATCAACGGGAAGTATGGATACCCCGTATTCGCGAGCCAAAGGCATAATGATGTGACCTGCGGTCACAAGTGTTTCCTTATTGGCAAGGGCTATAGTCTTACGAGCCTTAATAGCCGCAATCGTAGGCTGAATGCCTATCATACCTACAAGTGCTGTTACTACTACATCACCACCCGGAATCGAACAGATTTCAAGAAGTCCGTCCATTCCCTCAAGAACGGTTACGTCCAAGTCCTTCACGCGATCCTTTAAATCACGGTAAGCCGCGGAATCGTACATAACAGCATAAGAAGGCTTAAATTCACGAATCTGAGCCTCCATCAAATCTACATTGGTCGACGCAGCGAGGGCAAATACCTTAAGACCTTCCTGCGCTCTCACAATATCAAGTGTCTGGGTTCCAATCGATCCGGTTGACCCAAGTATTACAAGATTCTTCATAAACAACCTCTATCTTCCGGCCACAATCCACAAAACCGCAAGAAAATATGTAATAGGTGCGGTAAATATCATACTGTCGAAACGGTCCATAACACCGCCGTGACCGGGAATACATCTACCGTAATCCTTAATATCCTTATTACGCTTAATAGCCGAAGCGGCAAGGTCACCGACCTGTGCTATAATGCCGCCGATTGCCGCCATTGCACAAAGGAACCACTTAACATCGGGCATAAAGAAATTGCCAAACACATAAGCAATAATTCCCGCGCCGATAACACCGCCGACTACGCCCTCAATTGATTTCTTGGGGCTAAGCTTCGGCAAAAACTTATGATTGCCTATAGTCTTACCGGTAATCATTCCCACGCAGTAAGCACAAGTATCATATCCCCACGAGGAAATAATAATCATCCAGGCTATCAAATGTCCGTCCTGAAGGTTTCTGGTAAGATACACGAACGCAAGCATTACAGGTGCATAGGCAAAAGAAAAAATTGCCGACATAATGTCTTCTACCTTGTACTTGGGGAAGGTAAACACATAAAGGCACAAATACGCTATTACCATAAACGTAGCTATCATACCAAGCAAAAACGTATCTTCGGTAAACAGTAACACCACGTAATAAATCACTATGCCCGCGAAGCCCAAGTACATAAGAGCGCTGTTCTCGCCTTTTTTCTTGATACCGAGAGCTTTGCCCAACTCATAGAAAGCTGTTAAAGAAAGCAGCAACAGTATGCCCGCAAGACTTACGCCTCCGAATACTATCACCAAAACCGCTATGCCCAGTAATACAATACCGCTTAACAATCTTTTTACAAACATATCATTCTCTCCGCCGAAACTATTCGCTGTCGGCTATCTTTCCAAACTTTCTGGTGCGTCCCGAATAACTCTCGCAGGCTTTAATAAGCTCCGCCTTGTTAAAGTCCGGCCACGCAACATCGGTAACGTATATCTCCGAATACGAAATCTGCCAAAGAAGGAAGTTGGATATTCTTAACTCGCCGCAGGTCCTTATAAGTAAGTCGGGATCCATGATGCCGGCAGTATCAAGATTATCGGATATCATCTGCTCGGTGATATCTTCGGGACTAAGCTCGCCTGCCTTAACCTTCTCGGAAAGTTTACGAACGGTTCTGGTAATCTCATCGCGAGCTCCGTAGTTAATGGCTACGGTGAACTTAAGGCCTGTATTGTTCTTGGTACCTTCTTCAAGTTCTGCTATGCTCTTCTGCAAGTCTTCATCGAGCTTGGACTTGTCGCCGATTACGCGAACCTTCATGTTGTTCTTGGAAGCACGCTTAAGACTGGTCTTCATATAATTACGAAGAAGCTTCATAAGCGCATCCACTTCATCCTTGGGACGGTTCCAGTTCTCTGTGGAAAAAGCATATACCGTAAGATACTCGATTCCTAAATCCCACGCATCTTCACAGATATCCTCAACAGCCTTGGCGCCCTGGATATGTCCGTAGTTACGGGGCATTCCCTTGGCCTTGGCCCATCTGCCGTTACCGTCTAATATTATAGCCACTGATTTGGGTATATTCATCTGTTTCACCAATTGTTTACAAAAATTTTAATAAATCAGAAAAGAGGCAGGAGCGGAACGTCTCCTGCCTCAGAAAACTCTTGATCAAACTTTCAAAACGTCCTTGCTCTTCTCTTCAACAGCTGTATCAACGTCCTTAATGAACTTGTCTGTAGCCTTCTGAAGTTCGTCCTCAAGCTTCTTAATTTCGTCTTCGGAAATTTCGGTCTTGGAAAGTTTCTTAAATGCGTCGTTACCGTCACGTCTGATGTTTCTGATGGCAACCTTGGCATCTTCGCCTTTCTTCTTAACTTCCTTAACGAGGTCTTTACGTCTTTCCTCTGTAAGTTCGGGGAATACAAGGCGGATTACACTGCCGTCGTTGGAAGGTGTAATTCCTACGTCGGAAGCCATAATAGCCTTCTCGATATTCTTAATAAGTGACTTCTCCCAGGGTGCAATCTGAATGATGCGGGGTTCGGGAACGGTAATGTTACCTACCTGCTGAATGGGGGTAGGTGTTCCGTAGTAGTCTACTCTTACCTTATCAAGAACATGGGGATTGGCACGTCCTGCTCTGATGGTGGCAAGCTCTGACTCCATGAAGTCGTATGCTTTCTGCATTTTCTCGTTGTATACTGATACTCTCTCGTCCATATGTACCTCTTTCTTATGCGGTAACCTTTGTGCCGTTGAACTTGCCGGACAAAGCGTTAACAATACTGTTTTCTTCGTTTAAGTCAAATACCAGGAAAGGAACCTTATTCTCAAGTGCCAAAGCACTTGCTGTGGTATCCACAACCTTAAGGCCTCTCTTAACAAGCTCTTCAAGCGAAATCTCGTCAAATTTCTTGGCACCCGGGTTCTTGGCAGGGTCGTCGTCATATACGCCGTCGATAGACTTGGCAAGGAGTACTGCCTCTGCCTCTATTTCAACTGCCTTAAGAACAATGCCCATATCTGTCGAGAAGTAAGGGTGACCCGTACCGCCCGCAAAGAACACTACCTTACCGGCCTTAAGAGCCTTAACTGCCTCGTCCTTACTGAACTGCTTGGTAAATGTGGAGCAGATGAAGGGAGTCATAATCTCCGTATCCATTCCTTCGCTTCTGAAAATTTCAGATACGTAAAGGCAGTTCATTACGGTTGCAAGCATACCAATCTGGTCGGCCTTAACTCTGTCGATGGCCTCGCTGGTGCGTCCTCGCCAGAAGTTGCCTCCGCCTATTACGATGGCAATTTCATTCTTACCCGCAATCTGCTTAACCTGACGGGCTACGCCTCTGACGGTCTCCTCGTCAAAACCGGTCTTCTTGTCTCCGGCCAAAGCTTCGCCGCTTAACTTAAGTATTATACGCATAAATATAATAACCTTTCCTTACAATTACTTTTTATTTTTCTTAAATTCGTCAAAGAAGGAGGTAGGGCTGACATCTGCGTAGCACTGTGAGCAGATACCTTCGATAACCGCACCGTTGTTAATCTGTACGGACTTGGACTTGATATTGCCCATTACGATAGCGGATGTATCAAGAACAACGGGACCCTTAACATCGATGTCACCCTTAACGGCGCCTGCGATAACTGCGCTTGTTGCGAAGATGTTGCCGATGATGACGGTGCTCTGTCCTACCTTAACGGAACCTGTGGAATTAACCTCACCCATAATCTTGGCATTCTCGGCATAAATTTCGGATGCCTTGGAATCGCCTTCGATGGAACCTAAGATATTAAGCTTGCCGCTGATTGTAATGTTACCTCTTACGGAACCCATGAGATCCACAGATCCTCCGGAAGTGATATCACCCACAATGTCCATGCCTGCGGTGATGGTTGCTGTCTCGTCGGAAAACTTGGGAGCGGGCTTAAGAGTTACAGGCTCCTCGTTAACCTTTGAAACTGTCTCATCAATATTATCAAGAAGAGCTTCCATGTCAAGCTTGGTCTCCTCTTCCTTGGTCTCAGCGGTTGCTTCTTCAGCTTCGGGATTAAGCTCCGTTACCGCCTGATTAAGGTCTTCCTTTAAATCTGAAAAAAATCCCATTTTCATATCCTCCGTGTGTTTAATTATCTTCTTTAACCGATAAAAACTGTATCGGGTCGGTTTCTCTGGTAATCGGAAGCATTACCGTGTCATCCATCGATTGAATGTACTCAATAATAGCCGGAAGTGCCTCCACTGTGGTGGTCTTGGAACCAAGGTCGTGAAATAACACGATTGATTCCTGATGCTTGCCTATCTCTCTTGTAACATTATCTATAATCGATTGTCTCGACGCCCCGCCTGCGGTAGCATCTCTTGACGATACGTTCCAGTCAAAAAAAACTATTCCCTCATCCTTAAGCGCGCCGGCGAATTCATGCATGTCGACCGTAGACGCTCTGTTGGTACTGCCACCCGGAAATCTGTAGATATCGGACTCCGCTCCCGTAACAAGATACAGGAAATTACGAAGTGAATTGGTATCCTCCATAAAGGCATCCCGGTTCGAATACAAATCCGAATAAACGTGAGTACATGAATGCATTCCGAGAGAATGACCTTCGTCTACGATTCGCCGATAGAGTCTCTCAAAATTGCGCCCTTCGTGCTTGACCACAAAGAAGGTTGCCTTAACATCGTATTCCTTGAGTATGTCAAGAATCGCATCCGTATTGGAACTCGGGCCGTCGTCGAAGGTTAAGTAAATCTTCCTGTAGCCTTCGTAAAGCTCTTCGTCGCTTAAAGAAAGCTTCTTTATGTCATCGCTTGAGAGATTCTCATGCTTCTTAATCGAAGTCCCGACGTTGCTTGCAACCTGCACCAGAGCCTCGGGAATTTCCTCCTCCACGAAATCGGCCTCGCTGCCAAGTTCCATGTAGTAGTTAAGTTCCTCGGTCTTTTCCTTGAGCGCGGATTTGTAATGAGCTGCCCTAATTGCAAAGATAACACACAATATCGACGGGCCTATCATCAGCGTAAAAAACGTCGCTACGATAATCTTCTTAAGACGCTTAACTCGTTTCTGCCTTTGTGGGGATTTAGCGGACTTAACATTAGAATCCAAGATACTCTCCCCCTTATAATCGGTGTCATAAACACACCAAAATTATTGTATCACATAGGCACGAATTTTGAAAAGAATAATTATCTTCTGTAAGCTTTAAATTCGATTGCCTCTCCCGCCATGAGTACAAGCTCTGTATCACCGTTTTCAAGCGAGAAGCCCTCGGGAAGTTCCACTCTTATGTCTTTTCTGCCCTGGGAGTCCATTTTAACGGAAAAAGAATCCTTATTCTTGACAAGTTCCTGAACTCTCACAACACCTTTAAGTCGAAGTCCCGTAACCTTGAGCTTGTCAAAATCGTCTCTCCATACAGGGAAGAACTTAACTCTGTCCTCGCCCGAATAAGCAATCATCTCGTACACTGCATTGGTAAGTCCGCAGTTGGCATCCATCTGGAAAAGAACATGCTCATTGTGTGATGTAAACAGATTGCCGAGAGTAAACACCGATACGAGGCGGTTGATAGCCTTGTACCAAAGATTGGAATCCTGTAAACGAGCGGAAATATTGGCAAGGTGAGCAAGTCCCCATCCGGAGATTGCCTCGACGCCGTCTATAAGTCTATACTTGGTAGCCTTGTGACACGCTTCCATAAGAGCGTCATCGCCGGACTCTATTGCCTCGTAGCCTGGGAATACCATGTATAAGTGTGATGAATGTCTGTGGTGATAATCGTCCTTAAGCTCGGCGGGAATCCATTCTTTGAGCGCGCCGTCTTCATTGACTGCGTAGTCGGGAAGTTTGGAGCATTCAAGTTCCCACTTGGAAATGTTCTCATCTTCAATGCCGAGAATCTTGCAGGCCTCGATGAGGTTCGTGTAGACTTCCTTGGCCACCGAAACATCCATGGTAGCGTTAATCGTTACGGGTGAATCATTGCCCAGAGGTGTGTTCTCGGGAGAATATGAAGGCGCGAATACATACTTGCCGTCAGCATCTTCCACAAGGAAATCCTCGTAGAACAACACTACTTCTTTCCAGTACTTAACGCCTCGCAAAAGAACGTTCTCGTCACCCGTATAGTCGTAATATCTCTTGTATTCGCTTGAAAGCCAGCCTGCGCCCGCTGTCCACGTAAGCATGGGCCACTGGTGGCAGTAATGTCTGTGATAACCGTCTGTGGTCACTCTGGGAGCTGAGAATACGCCTCTGCAACCGTAGTAACTCTCGGCGTTTTTCTTGAAATCCTCGGTGTATGATTCAAGCCAGTCAAAATACACCCTCGAAAAGCCGTTTAAACCGCCGGGAAGCACGGGCCACATCATCATCTGGATATTCTCGTCAAGCGTGTAGTCAGAGCTCCAGGGAGGGCTTACAAGGCCGTTCCACACGCCCTGAAGATTGGGCGGAAGCTTACCGAAGCTTGCGATATCCATGTAACGACCCATGTCGCACATTCTCTCAAGGAGTAAAGGCGAAAGGGTGTCGGCCGTACATTTGTCTCTAAGCTCCTCATTGGTATATTCGGTCTCGTCGTCACTGAAGTCGACAGTAACCTTTTCAAACAAATCTTTATGAATAATAACGTGTTCCTTGAACAACGCTTCGTAGTCAGGAGTCATGTCACGAAGAATCTTAAGAAGCTTTACCTTCTCGGCTTCCATACGAAGATTCCAGGGCGCAAGCGTGAAGAATACAAGCACATAATTGGCCTTCGTAACCTTGAAAGTGCTATCTGGCGTAGCGTCACACTCACCGTCAGTAATAACTCTGAGCGCGGAAATATAACCCGACTCTTCCTCCGAGTGAGTAGCCTCGCAAACAAGGTATTCGCCATCGGTGACGGTGGTAACGCTCTCGATATGGTGAGCGTCTTTGAACGGAGCCATGGAGATTTCAAGGCTCAAGGGATTGCCGTCTTTTCTGATCTCGGTAGCCATGATATCACGGCTTCTGGACACGAAACTCTTTCTCACAACAGACTCACCGTTGTAAGCAAAAGAAACCGTAGCTTCACCCGTTCTGAAATCAAGCTTCTGAACGTAATCTTCCACTCTTCCTTCTTCCATGTCGAAATGAATCTTCGATGCGGTTTCAAAAGGATTGGTCCATACTATAGTCTCGTAAGGCGCGCCGTCCTTCTCAAGTCCTCTTGAGTAGTATTCGAAAGCCTCGCGGTACTTGCCCTCAAACAAAAGCTTGCGCATGCCTTCCACATAAGGCTTGCCGTTATAAGGATGGCTCTCGGCATTCTCGGGCATGGGAAGAAAGAGCTCCTCATGATTGGTAATGATAGTCTCGTGAAGAGGCTCACCGAAAACAAGCCCGCCTATGGTGCCGTTACCTATGGGCAGCGCCTCGTCCCAATTTGCCGCGGCGCAGGTTCTTTTAAGTCCTTTGAATTTCATAACCGTTCCTCGTTCTATTTTCTTTTAAGGGATTCCTGATAATCTCTGGAGATTGAAAAGATAGAGTCGTAAAGATTCTTAACCGACTCTTTATAGACTTCCGGAACATCCGCAGTCAGACGTTCCTTGACCTCATCTTCCCTTTTTACATTCAAAACAGGTAAGCCCGCCTCTTTCTTAAGAGAACCGATCTTACCTGCCGTTTCCATTCTTTGTATAAAAAGCTTCACAAGCTCGTCGTCGATAGCGTTAATGTCCTTGCGAAGAGCCTGAAGCTGTAAATCTGTGTCTGTCATAAATACCCCTTTTATAATGATTACAATTTTATATTGTAATCATTATAACCCCTTTGCCTTCTGACTTGCAAAGAAATTATCAATTGATTCAACAATTTGAAAAGGAGGCATGGATTTAAGGAGATATCCCTGCGGTTTAAGGCTTAACACCTTGGCAACACTCTCCTTGTCTCCTTTGGCAGTCAGAAAAATAACGGGAACACTCTCCGTCTTAATTTCGGAGCGAATCATCTCAAGCATCTGCGGTCCTGAGCACACCGGCATCTCGTAATCAAGCAGTATCAAATCGGGCTTGTTAACCGCGAGAAAGGCAATTGCACTGGTGGCGGAATTGGCCATGGATATGCGGTACTTGTCTTCAAGCCATCCTTTGATGGTACGAAGCATGGTACCCGAATCGTCTACCAAAAGAATATGCTTACGGCTTTCAAGCGACTCCTTGTTCTCCACTGCGTATAAAAGTGCGTCGGCAATTTCTTTGACATTAATGGGGCGCTCGAAGCGTCCGCCGAGACATTCGGACGGGAACATGTCTTCAATAACCTGCAGTTCATCGGAGTAGCCTGCAAGGAAAAGTTTTCTTTCTTCCTCAACGCAGATATCTCTCACATATATGAGGGCATCCTTCTCCTGGATAGTCTTTTCATCCACGTAGATAAAAAAGAATTCCGGCTTGTCGGTCAGTCTGCTTATATCCGTCACATCAAGCTTGCAGAACAGGCATTCGAAGCCCGGCTCCTTGAGTCCGTCCTTAAGTGCGTTAACAATGAATGAATTGGTCTCCCCAATAAATAACACTCGTTTTTCCATATAGATCTTCCCCTTATCTATATATCTTCTAAGAATAATAATATATCATCCCGAGCCACTTGCGCTACCAAAGTTTTCAATTTGGCGTATTTTTCGCGGTAAGCTTCCGGCATTGAGTACTTTTTAAGTTCGTTCATTACAAAATCGATTGAATCAAAGTCAAAAACCTCGGCAAATTCTCTTAAGCTCTTTAATGCGTCCTTTAAGCTTTCTTCATCAATGATCGCCTTTTCTTCGGAGTCGCCTCTTGCTTCTTCAAGGCTTACTATCAGGTTCCTGTACATCTTGATAAGCTCGCCCGTGGCGTTTCTGATTCTGACCATATCTTCGGCGTTGCCCGCTTCTTCAAGTGCCTCCGCAAGTCTTGATAGCTTCATGGCGCCTATTATCCTCGCTGCGGACTTAAGTGCATGCACCTCGATGGTATAGTTTCTGATATCTTCTTTCTCATAATACATCTCGATATCATCCGCCTTGGCACCGCCGCTGTCGCAGAAGTCCGATACGGCTTTTTGTATATGTCCACCGAGCCCGAGTTCTTGATACCTTCATCCGGCGAAAGAATGTCTATCTTCTTAAGCTTGTCTATGAATTCGTCGCCCGAAGTGCTGCTGTTTTCAGGTGCTGCTGCGGGTGTAGGTTCGGCCGGCTCTTTAATGTCAGTCGTGGTAACTTCAGTAGCTTTGACCGGAGCCTCAACGGTTTCTTTGGCCGGTTCGGGAACATCTGCCTTGGGAGGATTCGCTCGTTTGGCATTGTCCATGTCACGGTATCTGGCTATGGCGTCTTCCCTCTTACCTACCGGGGATGCGTCAACCACCTTTTGTTTCACTAAGAATCTAAACTCCGAGCCTACGGAAAGCTTACTTTCGACTCTGAGTTCCGAACCCATCTTCTCAAGAAGCATCTTGGTAAGAGCCATTCCTATGCTGCAGCCGTCGGTGATGGCATCTTCCGCACGCTTGTCTTTGGAGAAGTACTTATCAAGGTCTTCTTCCTTGATGCCGCAGCCGGTATCCCTGACAGATACGCTGAGCATTGTTTCCTTGTCACCCCCACCCACACAGGTGATGTTGAAGGTGACCTGACCTTCATCGGTGTATTTGAGGGCATTGCCTATGAGTTTAAGAATAATAAGCTCTATATGGAGGTTATCGCCCTCAAGAACAGTCGGCATGTCGTTGTTGACTTCAATGAGCAGCCTTATTCCCTTTTCATCAGCCATTCTTATGGCAATATTTTCTATATCGCATATCATGATGCCAAGGTCATAGGGGGCTTCGTGTATCTCAAGACTTTCTATTCCTAATCTTGATGCGGTACACAGATCTTTTACATACACGCGCATTATGTCCATGCCGCCTTTAAGCTTGGCCGCAAGCTCGATAATGTTTTGCTCTGTGGTGTCTCTTAATATCTTTTCATCGATGTTTAGAACCGCACCGATGGGTATCTCTATGTCGTAAGAAAGCTCCTCCAGATAGCTGTCCTTGGCTATGTCATGCTTCTTTTCTTTTTTAAGTGCATGGAGCATTTCGTCGATGGCTGATTCGTATATTTCCTTACCGCTTTGGAAGTTACCGTCCACACAACCGACCATTCTTTTGCAGAAGCCGTATATGAACATTATGTCGATGGCGAAAGCAGCTATACATATCGGAACTATAAAAGCCTCGGGTAACAGATAAAGAAGAACTCCCTGAGCGGCAAACAGCAAAAAAAGGATTAAAGCATGCCTTAACCCGAGCTTTCTTACGCGGTTTATCTGCACGAATTTTTGGCCTTCCATCAGTTCCTGTCGCTTTAATCTGCCGTCTTCGTCCAGTTTGTCGATTTCTTTTGAGAAAAGTGTATATTGCTTCATGACGAAAATCCCTTAAACACAAGAATCATTATAGTTTTGTGGGATTAACGTAAACAAAACAAAAGCGCAGACACTTAAGTGCCTGCGCCGATTTGATACAAATATTATCTTGTGCCTTTGTCGTAAGGAATACCTTCCGCCTTGGGTGCTCGTGAATGTTTGGATGTAAGAATCAATACAATCATTGTAACTACGTAAGGAAGCATCAGGTAGATGTATTCGCTCGAGTTAACATTCTTAAAGCTAGGTAAGAACGGAATGCTGTCGCTGTAGGAACCGATAATCTTAAAGAGTGCAAAGAAAAGTGATGCACCTAAGATTGTGAAAGGCTTCCAGTTACCGAAGATCATAACTGCGAGAGCTAAGAAACCGTAACCTGCTACAGATGACTGGAATCCGCTTCCGGCTGCAACCGTGAATGCAAGACCGCCGATACCGCCGAGGCATCCGGAAATGATAACGCCTGCGTATCTCATCTTGAATACGTTGATACCTACGGAGTCAGCTGCCTGAGGATGCTCACCGCAGGAACGAAGTCTTAAGCCGAAACGTGTCTTGTACATAAGTACGTATGCACAGATAAAGAGGATTACCGCAACAATTGTTGTAAGGTAGAAGCTCTTAAAAATCAGGTTCTGGAAGAAGGTGTCTGCCTTCTCGATTCCGAAGTTCTCCTGAGTGATACGTGTCCAGGTAGGAATAAGGATTGTGGTCTGACCCTGTCCCTGAACCGCCCAGGTGAGAACGATTGCAAATGCGGGAGCCAACATGTTAAGCGCGGTACCGCCGATGGTCTGGTCCGCTCTTAAGTTGATGGATGCAAAAGCAAGGAGTAATGAGAACACTGCTCCGGATGCTGCCGCAACAAGGATAGCGATAAACATTCCAAGCTGGGGATGTGTAGCTCCGAATCCTGCCTTATCAAGTGCTACAAGTGTAAGACAGCTGCAAAGCGCTCCGACAATCATGATACCTTCAAGTGCGATGTTGATAACACCGCTTCGCTCGGAGAACATACCGCCGAGTGCTACAAGAAGAAGGGGTACTGCGAAAAGAATGGTGGCGCCGATAATATCGGCCAATATTGATGAGAAACTCATTATTCGTTACCTCCTTTCTCTTCTGTGCTGCCAACCTCTGTCTCTTTAACGGGTGCAGGTTCCGGTGGTGTGGGAGCCTTGTCCTCCGCGTTAACGTTGCTTGTGTCGGTCTTAATGAATTTACCGAGGATATTCTTAACAAGAAGTGAGAACGCGCTCAGGTAAATGATAACTGCGATAATGATGTCGATGATTTCCTTGGCATATTCGGGCTGAAGGGCTTCGCCGCCGACCTGAATGTAGGAAATAAACAATGCCGCAAAGATAATACCGATGGGGCTTGATGCGCCAAGGAGTGCAACAGGGATACCGTTAAAGCCCATGGTAAGAAGTGACTTAACGATGGTGTACTGAGCGGTACCGCTTAAGTAGTAGATGCCGCCACCGATACCTGCAAGGGCACCGGAAATAACCATTGAAAGCACGATGTTACGCTTAGCGTTGATGCCGGCATAAATACTTGCGTCTTTGTTAAAGCCGCAGGCTTTAAGTTCGTAACCGAATGTTCTCTTTTCTAAGATGATGTAGATTACTACCGCAATAATGATTGCGATGAAAATCGAGATATTCATGTAGTTGGAGTGGAACAATTCGTTAAGGCCAAGCTTCGGGATGATAGCCGAGGGATTGGCTGATGCAAGTGCAGCGGTACGGTCCTTATTGGATGCGCCCCAGTGATCTGCAAGCATTACAGGCATGTTGTTAAGAAGTAAGTTCACCATGAAAAGGCCGAGCCAGTTAAACATGATGGATGTAATAACTTCATTAACGTTAAAGAGTGCCTTACAAATACCGGGGATAAAGCCCCAAATTGCTCCGCCAAGCATTGCGGCAAGGAGGCATACCCACCAAGGCATCTGGAACTGAATACCGAATACGAGTGCCATGAAAGCACCTACCGTATACTGTCCTGTGGCACCGATGTTGAAAAGACCTGTCTTAAAAGCAAAGCCTACGGAAAGACCCGTCATAATAAGGGGTGCCGCCTGATACAACACCTTCGCAAACTTATCGGAACTCGAGAAGCCCTTGGAAATAATGCTTCCCAAACCTCCGACAGCGTATGCGGGATTAAATACTATGAGCAAAATAAAACCGATTAACAGGCCGACTACAATCGAAATAACCGAAGCAAGAACGGTTATGAAGCCTTTACTTTTGAAATAATTCTTCATGTTAAGCTTCCTCCTTCTTACTGCCATGTCCGTCCTGTCTCTTGGCACCGGCCATGTAAAGACCGAGCTCCTGAACGGTTACTGTCTTGGGATCGAACTCTCCCACTATCTCGCCTTCATACATAACGAGAATTCTGTCGCTGACATTCATAACTTCGTCAAGTTCAAGGGAAACAAGAAGAACTGCCTTGCCTTCGTCACGTTCCTTGACCAACTGTTTATGAATATATTCAATAGCTCCGACGTCAAGTCCGCGGGTAGGCTGAACTGCGATAAGGAGCTTGGGATCCTTACTGATCTCGCGTGCGATGATAGCCTTCTGCTGGTTACCGCCTGACATGCTGCGGGCTGTGGTGATGGGACCCTGACCGCTTCTTACGTCAAACCGGTCGATAAGCTTCTCGGCATATTCACGCACTGCCTGCTGCTTGATAAATCCGTTGTGCTGGAACTGAGGCTCCCAGTACTGCTGAAGCACCAGGTTCTGCTCGAGGGAATAATCAAGTACAAGTCCGTGCTTGTGTCTGTCCTCGGGAATATGGCTGATACCCATGATGGACTTCTCTCGGATAGTAGCATTGGTGATGTCCTTACCAAGGAGTTCGATACGTCCGGAAGACATCTTGGTAAGACCGGTAATACCCTGTACAAACTCGGTCTGACCGTTACCTTCGATACCTGCAAGACATACGATCTCACCTGCGCGAACTTCAAAGGAAACATCGTTAACAGCATTCTTCTTATGGAGCTTGGAAGGAACGGTAACGTGCTCAGCCTTAAATACAGTCTCGCCGGGCTTGCAATCGCACTTGTCGACTTTAAAGTTAACGTTACGGCCTACCATCATCTTGGAAAGTTCTTCCTTGGTGGTGTCGGCTACATTAACGGTACCCATGTACTTACCCTTACGGAGTACGGTACAACGGTCGGCAACTGCCATGATTTCGTTAAGTTTGTGTGTGATAAAAAGAATGGACTTACCCTCAGCCTTGAAGCCTCTCATGATTTCCATGAGCTCATCAATTTCCTGAGGAGTAAGGACTGCGGTAGGCTCGTCAAAGATTAAGATTTCGTTCTCACGATAAAGCATCTTCAAAATCTCGACACGCTGCTGCATGCCTACCGATATATCTTCGATAAGGGCATCGGGATCGACCTTAAGCCCGTATTTTTCGCTTAATTCAAGTACTTTCGCACGAGCTTCTTTCTTTTGCAAAAAGCCCATTTTATTAGGTTCAACGCCCAGAATAATGTTGTCAAGCACTGAAAAGCACTCAACAAGTTTAAAATGCTGGTGAACCATACCGATATGAAGTGCATTGGCGTCATTGGGGTCGTTAATCTTGACCACTTCGCCGTTTTTCTTAATACATCCTTCTTCAGGCTGGTAGAGTCCGAATAAAACGCTCATAAGCGTGGACTTACCGGCGCCGTTCTCCCCAAGCAGAGCATGAACTTCACCTTTTTTAAGCTGAAGCGTAATGTTGTCATTGGCCACAATGCCAGGGAATCTCTTGGTGATGTTCAGCATCTCAATTACATAATCGCTCATACATACCTCTTTTGGAAAAAAGGAGGATGCCGCATTAGCAATGGTGCAACATCCTCCTCGTGATTTACTTAGATCTTAGAAAGGATTACTCCTGATAATCTACAGTAATTGCAACTGCGGGAGCTGCGTCTGTAGAGTTGGAAATAGAAATCTCACCGTTCTTAACCTTTTCAAATAAGGTCTTGTATTCATCAACAGTAAAGTTCTTCATGGACCATGTTGCGGTAGGAAGACCTACACAACCTTCAACAGCGCCGAGTACGGAAGTCTTTCCACCAAGGTCTGCGGGCCACTTGCCACCGTTAGCATAAAGATCGGTAAGTGCAAGTACAACAGAGTTAGCAAGTTCCTTCATAGCAGAAGTAATGATTGTAGCAGATTCTGCGGACTGGTCAACGTCAACACCGATAACCTTAGCGCCTGCTGCTTCAGCAGCTGCTGTACATGAAAGGTAGATACCGCCACCACAGGAGAATACTACTTCTGTGCCTGCTGTGTACCAACCGGACATCTTGGTCTTGATATCATCGCTGGGAGCGAATCCACCACAGTACCAGTACTTAATGGAAACGTCGCCTTCTACGCCAAGTTCCTTGGCTGCATCGTTAGCGCCCTGAACGAAGCCGTAGCCGTAACGGATAACTGCGGGAACAGCCATACCGCCCAAGAAGCCGAGGCTTCTGTAGCCTTCTTTAACTGCTGCATAACCTGCAAGGTAGCCGGCCTGCTCTTCTTTGTAAAGAATGTTGTGAGTGTTGTCAGCGGTCTTGTAAACGGAGTAGTCTGCAGTATGAGGCTCACCATCAAGAAGTAAGAACTGTACATCAGCGTACTGATCCTGTACTTCGTAGATAGCATCTTCGAATAAGTAACCGGGACATACAACAACCTTTGCTCCCTTGTCGATAGCCTGCTTGATGGTCTCAACACGAGCTTCGGTGGAGTCTTCTGAAGGACGATAGTAGTTGTAAGTCTTCTTGTTCTTCTCAGCGTACTCCTTAACACCTTCCCAAGCGCCCTGGTTAAAGGACTTGTCATCGATGTTACCTACGTCGGTAACAAGAGCGATTTCGTAGGTGTCAGCCTTCTTAGCGCCACAACCGGTGCAAAGAGAAGCAACCATCACTAACGCAAGCATAAGTGATAAAAATTTTTTCATTTAAGTGTTCCTCCCACTAAAAGTTTGGCGCGTGGACAGTTTTATCCACGCGCTTTGATTATAGCATCATTATTCTGAGATTACAACTACATATTGCGTTTTGATGACATGTTTTTTCCTACATGTTGTATGTTATGTCTACCTCGCACCACATGTTCTTGTAGATACATTTCCGAAACTGTACGAAATATAGTTGTTAACGGGATTCTTCGAGGTACAAATTTACGCGTTTCTGAAGTATTTTAACGGTCTCTTCAAGCGTTTTTTCTCCGGCAAAATAATACGACACTTCCTCCTCGATTATGTCCCAGATTTTAGCATCAAGTTCCGGGGTGGCTATCGCCTGCTCCATCATATCTATGATGATATTCCCGTCTGCCTCTGTCATATAGGTAGGAATCTTCAACCCCCGATATGTGAATGCACTGTCTTCTTTGGAATATGCCCATGAATCATGAATACCGGTTTTGAATGCATCCCTATTTACTCTGTATTCTAATCCCGATGAATAATCTTTAGCATCAAGGAAGCCTTTCAATAATTCCCACGCTTCTTCTTTGTGGGTACTCATTGTACTGATGGCAAAGCAACCTGAAGGCGAAATATAGAAATGGCTCCCGCTCGACGATTCTATTTTATAAAACCTTGCCTTATTCCCAAATGCCCCCCTGTCAAGCAGAAAGTTTAAAACACCTGTATGTGAGGCAAACCTGAACTTCGCATTTCCCTCCATAATCTCGGCGTATGCATTGTAACCTCTTTGTTGCTCCTCTGTCCAACTCGGAAAGCTCCCGGCAAAAGCAAGAAGCTTCTCAAACTCTTCCGTTTCGAAATCATACACGCCTACACGGCCGCCCAGAAACATCGTATAATCCGTTCTTAAGAACCTCGTAAATACACTGTCACAGTATCCCGTAGCAATAAACGGTATATCTATATACCGCTCTCTGGCACTGACAATATCATCAAAACTCAGGGCTTCCTTATTGCCAAATACATCCTTATCTGCCACATAGCTTTCAAGGTACACCTTGCTCGTAAGTGCATACAATTTGTCTCCTTCTTTTAACGCCATGAGGCCGTTTTCATAATACTTGCTTATGTCAAAAGAAGAATCGCTTTGAATATACGGCAAGAGGTTTTCAAAAAGACCTTTCTCCGAATATTTGCGCACCGGTATTCCATCAAGAACCCATACATCATACACCGCGCCGTTTATAATATCCGCATCTATTGCTTCCAGTACTTCATTGAAATCGCCATGTTTCTCGTCATATGACTTTATATTGATTCTTATTTCGGGATGAGCAAGCTTATAATCGTTAATAACTTCCCGCAAATCCGAATTCATATAAAGGCAGGCAATCCTTATCTCGTCAGCCTGCGGAGCATTTTCTTTGGAATAACGTCTGATGTCATCTACAAACGGCACAAGCGCGCCTACACTCTGACCACCTACAGCAACATCGCTGTTCTTGCCAAAGCAGATATGAATGTCACCGGCATCATCCCTATATATGGTGCTTTCCGCAACATTGCTTAAACCTACATCGATATAGTCAAAAAGAGCAGTTACCTCCAGAGACTTTAAGTCTACACTTTTAAGTGAATGTCCCGTACTTACCAACAGCTCGCCTTCTGCTCCCGCATATACTTCGGATGCCGAAGGGATATTCAGAATATTTTCTTTTACCTTATCGGAACCTGCGTCATAACTTGACATATTACCTGACAGAAAATCCACAAAGTAAATCAATCCGTCCGGTCCGACGCATCCGTTGTTATACCCTGCATTCAAAAGAACTTTTTTGAACCCGAGTTCATTATCAAGCAACGTCACAACACCGTCAGTAATCAGGTATAAATTGCCGTCATCGCTTACTATCCTTACAATAGACGGGTCTTCCACAGGGATTTGTGACATGTCTTTTAAAGGCCTCTGCGTAATTACCGTGCCATCCTTGGAACATCTCGTAAGAATTATCTCTGAATCATCGCCCTGAAACTCGTATGCAAGAAAAATATAATCATCCGCAAGCGTTACCGCCGAAGAAATGTATAACGCATCAGCCCACTCGCCAAGCTTCAGAGGCTCCCCCTCCAGCTCCCCGGTAGCAGGATTTATCGGCAAAAGAATGCTGTGATTTCTGCCTTCTTCTTTGTCAATTTCATTCTGAGTAAAATAAAGGATTCCATCTTTTGCGAGTACAAAATTGGCCCGTATTTCATCAAACTCTCCGGTGAGTTTCCTGATACTGCCGATATAGACTCCATCATCCTCAAGCGTCGACTCTTCTGCGCTTATCTGCACCGGTGTCTTATCTTCGCTTGCGATGCTAACCTGTTCTTTGGCTCCACAACCGCCAAGGCTCAATATTCCGAGTACTGCTGCCGTGACTGAGAGAAACCGCTTTACATTCTTCATCAATGCATACCCCTTAAATAATAGTATATATATATCTTACTGTTTCTTTTCTTCAAGGTACAGATTGACGCGTTTTTGCATTATTCCAATCACATCATCAAGCGATTTTTCGCCTGCGAAATATGCCGGGAGTTCTTCCGTCATAATATCGTATACAGGTCCGTCCAAATTGCTAACGGGTTGTGCACCTGACATCATTTGCTCAATTAAGGAAATGTCTTCTTTGGACATAGAAAGCGTATATGTCACTCCACCCACAGTCACACTGCCCGGATAATCTGCGTTGGCTCGGTCATACATATTTTCAAGATCTTGCATGAACAATTCCTTATTGACTCTGAACTGTGACCCGAAATAGTCCGGCTTGGCATCTAGCAGATTCTTTATTATTTTCCATGCCTCTTCCTTGTGAGAACTGGTTGCGCTTATGCAATACGCTTTAACCGGATGAATGAAATAGCCGTTTCCTGTAGTGGAAGGTGCGCCGTATGACTTGTGCTTCTTGCCGTAGGCCGCCCGACTCAAAAGTACATTCTCGGAACCATAGTATACAGGCGTAAGGAGTTTCACATCGTTTGAATCAACAGGGCCTGATGCGTACATGTATAATCCGTCACCTGAGCTTTTGGGAAACGTCCTTGCGAGTTCGCAAAGTTCCCTAAACTCTTTGGTATCAAAACTATATGTACCCGGCTCTCCGCCTAGATAATACGTATAGTCATAGAGATTTATAAGCATCGACACAACGATTAAGTCTGTGGCATCGGACATATAAGAAATATCCGGATACTTTTTTCTTGCGTCTATTATATCTTCAAGCGTAAGACATTCTTTGTCTCCGAATACCGTTACGTCTCCTGCCAGAGATCCCAACATAACATCGGTAACTATCCCGTAAAGTTTGTCCCCCTCTTTCATGGCTAAAATCCCATTTTCATAATACTTGCTTATGTCGAAAGAAGGATCATTTTCAATGTATGACATCAAGTCATCAAAAAGTCCCTTATCAGAATACTTTTTGACATCGCTTGAGTATAGACAATATATATCATAGTCCTCTCTGTTTAGGATATCTCGCTCCATTGCCGTCTGCATCGCTTCATCGTCGGAATACTCTTCCGAATAGGCCTTTATCTTTATTTTGACATCCGAATGAGAAAGGTTAAATTCGTTAATCACCTTTCTGACATCGTCATTATAGTAATTGCATGCGATACGTATCTCCTCTGTCTGCGGAACTTCGGACTTATCGAAACGCTTCAGCAAAGCGCACTTGCTTATCATGGTTTGAATCGTATCGTATCCGCCATACTCGTTCTCCACCGTCTTTTCACCGAGTTCATAGTACAAAATATGTATATCTCCGGCTTTATCGCGATACATACTGTTTATTACCTGTGGAGTGAATCCTACATCCGTAAAGTCAAAGAGTTTAGTGCTTTCACCGGTTTTTACATTGTAGCTTCTTATGAAAGACGAACTTTCTACAAGCAGTTCATCTCCTATACCGGGACATATTACATTGCCCATCGGAAAGTCAGCAACTTCTTCAATATATTTATCTTTAACCGCATCATAACTTGAAAGCTTACCGTTGCCCAGGGAATCCATAATATACAAAAGATTATCATTGCCCACGCAGAAATTGACATAATCGCTCTCAAGAACCGTCTTTTTATAATTCAGTTCTCTGTCAAAAGCAAGAAGCTTTCCATCATAAAGCACATACACATATGTGCCGTCTGATATCATCTTGCCTGCATATGCGTCCTCACTTAAACCGGGCACCTCATCAAGCGCTTTAACCGCCTTTATATTACCGGACTTATCTGCAAGATAAAGAATACAAACTTCGTGGTTATCGGTATAGAAATTGGCCAAAACCGCCAATTCTTGATCATCAACGGGCGCTATCATCGAGACAACAATATGGTTGCCGTCGTTATCAATAAGCTCAATATTGTCACCCTTGGTTTTGCCCGTTTCAGCATCTATAATTCTGATATAGTCCGCATACTGTTTTATCTCTTCGATATACTTATAAACCGTTCCGTATATCTCTCCGTCTTTGTAACAGGAAAAACGTACCTCCTCCCCATTGGCATCTGTAAGTTCAAAATTTTCGATAGTGGCAATATACACCCCGTCATCTTCTTTTAGTTCTGCGATGTTGCTTTCTCCGGCCGCGGAACCAGCCTTGTCAGAAACAGCGAGAGTTTCCCCACTGACATTATCTTTACTGCAAGCCGCTAAGCCTACCATTAAAAGCATCAACGTTACCGTTGCGCAAGTCTTAATTAATCTCATATGTACCCCAAATATTATTTTTTCTCTTCCAAGTAGAGATTTACCCTTTTTTGTATAACGTTTATAACATCATCCAGTGATTTTTCCTTGTGAAAATACGACTCTATCTCGTCGGCGATTATTTCCCTTATGGTATCGTCCATCTCACAGGCAAACGTTGCACCCTCGATCATGTTATCGATGACTTTCATGTCCTCTTCGTCCATAGTGAGGATAAATTCTTCATCATTGATTCCCACTCTCGCGCCAAAGCCGTTGTTGCCGTTGCACCAATTGTACAAACTTTCCAGATCCGCTTTGGCAACTTCTTTGTTGGCTCTGAACTGGTAACCGTGATAATCTGGCTTACTGTTTAATAATCCCTTTATTACCTCCCACGCTTCTTCCTTATGATTACTGAAAGCGTTAACGGAAAGTCTTGAGGCCGGCGAAATATAGTATCCGTTTCCGTCCAAAGAAGGCGCCCCGTAAGCTCTCATGTCTTTGCCTGCTCTCGCACGGTCAAGAAGGTAGGTTTCGCCACCCGAATAGTATTCGCTCATAAGGACAATCTTTCCATCCTTCATGTCGTCATACTGAGTATCGTACATATTGCTCATTCCGTCATTCCAATCGGGGAAGGTAGCGGCAAACTCGCACAACTCCCTGAATTCCTCGGTATTAAAGTTATATACTCCCTCTTCCCCTCCGAGGAACAATCTGTAATCGTTTTGAATCATTGTGAAAAGTACGTTTAAATTGGACCCGTAAGATATAAACGGAATGTCGCCCATCTGCTTTCTTGCATTGTAAATATCTTCAACCGACAGTTTTTCATTTTTGCCGAATACTTTCTCATTACCCATAAAAGCGGCAAGGTAAGCACCGGTTGTCACTGAGTACAGCTTATCGCCTTCTTTGGCCGCAAAAAGAATCTTCTCGTAGTAGTCATTTATGTCAAAAGAAGGATCGTTTTCAAGAATCGGCATCAAGTCTTCCAAAAGGCCCTTGTCCGAATACTTGCCGTAATTACTGCTGTCAAACATGATTATGTCATAGCCTGCATTTTCAAGTATGTCTCTGTCGAATGCCTCCTCCATTTCATCCCAGTCGCTGTAATTATCGCTGTAGCATTTGATCTTAACCTTTATATCGGGATGAGCCTGATTGTATTCGGTTATTACCTTCGTTACTTCGGGATTGGCATAATAGCATGCAAGTGTAATGGTCTCAACTTCCGGCACCTCGCCCTTTTCGTAACGCTTGACTGTAGCTTTCCTGGGTACCATAACCATGATTCTTTGTTTGTTACCGTCACCCATGTCCATTTCCTTCTCTTCATGAACAAAAAAGTACAGGACTATTTCGTCATCGGATTTTCTATACATGTACTGAAAACCCTGCTGGCCGATATCTATGTCAAGGAAATCGAACAGTCTCACAGTTTCCCAAGTCTTCGTATTTAAACTCTTAAGCGAAGAAGAATTCGCAATCAAAAGTTCATCTTCTCCGCCGGCATAAAGGTAAGATACGGAAGGAACAGTGACGATATTCTCTTCAACTTTGTCGGTCTTTGGGTCATAGCTTGAAAGCTCGTCCTGATAGTCCTTGAAAACATACAGCAAGCCGTCATTACCCACGCACATATTGGGATAATTGATATCCATGATTGCCTTTTTGTACCTGAGTTCTCCGTCAAGCATTACCAGTTTGTTGCCGATAGCCAAATATACATTTGTGCCGTCACTTACAATATTCCCCGTCAGATACTCCTCCTCGGCGGCACCGGGAAGGTCTCTGTAATTTATTAAGTTAAGCACGGTTCCATCCAAAGAACACTTGCCTATAAAGATATTCTGATTTAGTCCGTCAAAAGCATATGCCGAAAAAACAAGCGCATCATCTCCCGCAGGCACAAGCATAGAAAGGTATGTTTTGTCGTCCTCAAACTTTAGCTCTATGT
>JAEEGJ010006462.1_pt1 | contig 35091 bp, 29 predicted proteins | sample 8958761 | NCBI WGS metagenome assembly JAEEGJ01 (sample SAMN16246546, study PRJNA631951) | gut metagenome | biome: gut microbiome; feature: rumen; material: RS-attached | host: Bos | place: Iran: Karaj | collected 2018-10
CAAAATCAACCGAGGTCGTCATGCTCATAAAGCCCTGATCGTAAATCCACTGGACCGAACGCGCCAAACCGCGCACATGCTCGCGGGTAACCACAGTCAACGCAACAGCGCCCATCTCCGCAAGTTTAGGCAAATGAGGAGCAAGATCCTTAAAACAGCCCTTGCCATTGACATAAACGCGAGATATGTTATGCTTTCTTTGGGGGCCGTCAAGCGAAATGTAAATTTGGAATTTTTCCTTCTTAAAGAATTCCAAAATTTCGTCCGTCAAAAGCGTACCGTTTGTATTGACAGCGAAACGGAGCTCAAAATTTTCAGGAAGTTCATCACGACGCGCCTTAACCATCGACTTGGCCAAACGCACACCTTTACGAATGGAGGGCATTCGCAAAAGCGGTTCCCCTCCAAAAAAAGTGATATTGAAAAAGCCCTGTTTCAGCTTGATAGTCCGTTCGAGCCCAAGCGCAATCGAGGCCTCAAGTATTTCATCGCTCATTTCAAGTTCGCGATCAACCTGGCTTAATTTATAGTAGCAGTAGCTACAACGTAAATTACATTGTTCTGTTAAGCTTAATAGTAAATTCATTCTTTAATTTATATTTACTATAGAATATATACAATAACAAAACAAAAACAAGCTATTTAAACTAAATTTTACAACTTTATTAGCGATACTCGAACTTTGCTTCGAACAGATGCTTGCAGTTGTTGGAATCGTTGCCCCAATGGGTCGGTGAGCCCGCAAAAACATGAACGCCCACATCGGCAGCTCCGGCAACAGCGCGGCTCAGGCCAGCGATCCTCCAGATTCCACGGAGGATATCATCGCATTCTTCGCGAGTCATGTTGAGGCCATTGATATTGCCTTGGTACATATAAAGACCATCGTGGATGAACGGGGCTGCATTGTAAACATCGTCGCCCTTTTTGACATCGGGTACGAACATTTTTGCAAATTCCGGCGCAGACGCTCCATCCGACATAAAGCCCCTTCTGAAACGGCAGGTCAGCAAGAACGGGCGGCTCTTTTTATCGAGCTTGGTATAGCGCGTACCCTTGACATAAACGTAACGGTCCAGCTTGAAGAAATACATCTTGCCGTTGCCATCGAACACCAGCGGAAAATCCATCGAAACATCGTCCACCGTGATGGAATTGCGTTCCTTGGGCGGATTCACCTTTTCTTGAACAGTTTTCAAAACAGACTTTAAACTCGACATTTTCACCTTCCTTTTGGCGACATACAAAGCCGCGAAATGTTGATTTGCGCGATAAAAGATACTAAAGAAATGAGGATTTGAAGACTACAGCGCGTTGACTTCGTCTTCGGTAAGACCTGTAATTTCAACAATTTCGTCAATAGGTCTATTCTTGGCTTTCATTTTCTTGGCGATTTTACGCTTGGTATCAGAAACGCTTTTGGACACATTCTCGGCTATTTTCGCGTTGATTTCGTCCGCGAAGTCCTCAAATATGCCATCGACCATGGCATTATGGTCCCATTCTTTGTGATACACTTTTCGATAGGCCTCAAATTCTTTCTTTGTAAATCTAAATACTCGAGAACACTCCGTCAACTGCTTGAATTTTTTCTCGGAAAGCGCTTCAGGAAGTTTTCGTAACCTATGCAAATAGCGGAAGAAAAACAACCACTTGCTCGAACTGTCTGATTTCTTTTCGATAAAGAAAGGAACTTTCGAAAGCTCTATGACCGTATAATTGTAAGAATCAACAAACTGTTCCCCAGTTTCCAAATCAACGGTTGTTGCGCGGTGGATGATGCGATTGTCCTTGAAAACCGTCTTTTGCGTAATTGCAATAACATATGTCGGCTTGACATTAAATTTCCACCCCGAACCGATTTCAGCTTGGTTCGCGACCATTTCACTGGCGTAGAAAGCGAGCCTCTTTGAGAAGTTTTTCAGTTTACGAATCTGGACTTCAATTTCAATCAAATTGCCCGCATCGTCTTCGCAGTGTAAGTCAAAAATCGCCGTGCGAGATTCCTTGCTGCCGCTCAGATTCTTTGCGACATTACGAGTTTTCACGCTCTTGATAGGTCGCTTGAGCTGTGGCGCCAGCAGGTCATTCAACAGGTTCACAAGGTTTTCGCGGCTGGCGGGTTTGTCAGGGTCGAACGCCTTCTTGAACGCGAGATCGATTAGCAAATTGGCATACGGACTTTGTTCGCCGGGCTTTACGAGATAGTCTTCAAGGGACTTGTGCGGCATAGGATTTTTCTTTTTCATGCCGCAACATATGCTAAAAGCATGCCAAAAGAAAAATCGCCGATTTCATGCGAAAAACGGCAATTTGAATTTTTTGGAAAAGTGATTAATCACTTTAATCACTGATTAATCAGTTTTAATCACTTGTGGATTTTACCCGAGCGTACCTTATTGGGGTAGGACAACTCGTAAGGTAATGTTATCGGCTACACGGTCCGGTGATTTTGGATTAGCGAAGTCGATATTCCAGAAGCTTTTGATAAAGCACGACAGTAAAACTTTCTATTACTGCACTTGTAAATGCAAAACATCTAGTTTTTCTGCATTTGTAAATGCAAAATATTGACTTTTTGTCAAGAATAGCGTCAAAGTCGGAATCCGGCCACGCAGATGGACTCCCTTATTTTTGGCGGACAACTGATCAGATGGAAGTGGACTACCTTGAAGTCTGCGGCTCAAAAATCAAGGCGTTCGAATTCAAGTGGAATCCGAAAAAGAAAAGCCGCGTCACCAAGGCGTTTACGAACCGATATCCAGATGCCGAGGTGGAAACCATTACACCGTAGAATTTTGATGAATGGGTGGGAAGATTAACCGATTAAAAGGGGAAGTCATCTGTTCCTGAATCGTGCTGGAGTACGTGATGCCACCCTTTTTGAACAATTCCTTAGTCTAGGCCATTACAGAGTCGAGTTCTTCGTTTGTCTTTGTCACAATCCTTTCCCTACATAATAGTAAGGTTTTAAGTTTTTGGCTGTGGATTGTGACACAGTTTATTTTACAGCCTCAGTTGTGGTTCAATTCCTTGTGATACTCTTTCCGACGAGTATCAATTTTATCCCAGGGGTATAGAGTACAATGAAAAAAATTATCGTACGAGCTTTTATGCAACAGCTTATTTTTTTGAAACATTACGATTTTCCATGCCTTAATTTGCACTTTGAGTTGTGGATTTAGCAAGTTATCATCAGTTCCTACTTTTTATGCATGTTTATATTCCAAGATTTTAGTATAAAATCCAAAGAGTTTTCCTGGTTCAATTGTAAGATTTATTTACAATATCCTTTATTTTGTCTAAAACATTTCCCTTACCTGAATATGTTTTAACATATTGAAGAATCGCTCTCGATATAACTGAATTAGACGGCGGATTCTTTTTACACCACACATCAGCAGCTCTACAAAAGCACTCAAGAGACGAATGATAACCATAAGCCATCATAAAAGAAGCATTGAGCAACTGAAATTCATAATATTTTTTTTCATCTTTAAAACAATTTTCAGACAGTAAATATTCCGATATATCACGAGTTGTACCTGAAGCACCACCTATAAAAGGAATGTTTTGATTAGTTTTTCCATCTTTGGGTACATAACGATGAAAACTTGCAAATTTATCATATGGAATATTAGTATCATCAACTTTATCAGGCATTGGATTCAATTGTTCAAAAAACTTTCCTTTTTTTCTTTTTGCAAATAATGTTGCTTCTTCAAACAAATCAGTAACGACATCCGGTATTTCTTCCTCCACATCAGACTCATTTTCCGATGTCGTTCCATCCGCCGACACTGTAATCCCATCCAATAATTTTTCCTCTATAGTAGACTCGTTTCCCAATTTCGTTCCATCAGCTGACACTGTAATTCCATCCAATAATTTTTCCTCTATAGTAGACTCGTTTCCCAATTTCGTTCCATCAGCTGACACTGTAATTCCATCCAATAATTTTTCCTCTATAGTAGACCCGTTTCCCAATTTTGTTTCATCAAATAATTCAAAAAAATCATACGATAAAAATCCATTCTCATCAATCTCTTTTTCCGATGTCGTTCCATCTATCGGCACTGTAGGAACGACATTCAAAGCACGCCTAGATTTTCTTTTCTTTTGTTTCTTATTTTTTTTATTTTTATTTTTTTCAAGTACTCTTAAAATTTTAAAGCATAAAGCATCTACATGTATTTTATCTAAATTTTGAAAATTCTTAATTTTTTTAAAATCATCAACTTGATTAAAGCGTAATATTTTCAATTCACTCATAACGCCATAATTCACTTTCAATGCATCCATTTGTGGATCTGTAGCCTTATTAAGTAAACTCATAACTATTCCTATTAAAGCACCATCTTCAGCACTCCGTAAATTAGTTAAGCCAGCCATACGTTCGGCATCCATTTTTATTTTATCCTTATCAATTTCACATTGAGGTATTTTATTGTTTAAAACAATCAAATTCTTTATTTTTTCATCATCAATTTTTTTAGGCTCATCAAAAAGTTTTAACAATTTTTCTTTATGTTCTTCAGTGCCAAATTTAAATTCAATCATCAACATTAATTGACTATAATCTCTATACTTTTCCCGTAATTCCTTTGCTGTATACAAATTTGCTTTTTTTTCTGCAATTTCAAAAAAAGCAGTATGATTATCATCAAAAAGATGAACATCTGAAGGAACAAATTTAGGAACAGATTTATCATGTATCCAACGTCCAAAACCAATTTTTTGCTTAAAAGCATCAAGAGATAGAATCTTTCCGCAATCGTCCAATAATGGGGAATCATTCTCAGCAACAAGTTTTTCATCAACAACAGTAGTCAACGACCCCCTCCCAACAGTACCCCCAATTACCAAATCCCTAAATAGAGAAGATGATGAAGATATTCCAAATTGGTTCCCTGTTTTAAAATCCTCATTCATCGGTTTACCTGAATCTGGCCCTGCTTCTTGAGAATCTTTCTTTTTTTTCTCACTTGTTGCGCTATTTTGCCATTTCTTAAAAGCATCTTGAGACATTTTAAATGAACGAATAAGCGGAGGGTTATTAACTTCAGCGGCATCATCTACCAAATACTTTAAATACAAAGAAAACTGCCTTACAGGAGATGCAATGCCTATTTGCAATTGTGTTCCTGAAGGTTTAAGTACACCATCAACTTGTATAATATCTTTAAATGCGTCATGTCCTGGTCCAACAATACTCATATAACATTCAACAGTTCCATCATCTCCTGACGTAAGTAAAACATTTTGATTAAATAAAGTGCCTTCCGGTTCCATCGGGGCTATTTGTCCTAGAGCATTGCGTAATAGGTCTATTTGCAATTTCAGTTCTTCAAGATATCGTAGATGACTGTCTAGATGTTTGCATTTTTGCTTTGACTTATATCGTTCTTGCGGGGTTGATGCGTCGTTATATTCTTGATAAATTTTTTTTATTTTTTCTTCGACAGACCGCTTTTGCATATTAAGATATTCAATCTTACTTCTAACCATTATTTCATAATCGTTTTTCTCTCTTTTTTTCTGATCTTCTTGTTCTAATTCTGTAGAATTCGCTAACATATCTTCTACATTCGCTCGATTCAATAAACCATTTTCGCTTTGAGACTGATCTTTTTTCTCTGTTTCTTTTTTAGAAATAGCTAATATATCATCTACATTTCCATGAAAATGTGAATCATCCTCTCCATAAGCAGAAGCCATTGCAGCTAAAAATTGCAGATCAACCTGCCTAATATCTTCAAATAGTGTTTGAACTCGTTCTGCGTCTGAGTCACTAACGTCAGTATGTTCAAATTGATCTTTTAAAAAATTTTTGATTTTTTCTATAGCAAAAACACTGTTTCCCTCAGGTTCCCTTTGTACTACAAATTGTCGCATGTTAGAAACTCGAGAAGAAAAAGAAGAGATTCTTTTGTCAGCAAAGTTTTTTTCACATTTGCACTGCACTGCCTTCTCGCCCATGACATCGGCTTCGTGCTCTAGCGCGGCATTGTCATTCACTGGCATGCCGTTGATATTTGTGGTGGGTGATACGCGGCCGGCCATTTGCTGAGCGACGTGCCATGCTTCGTGCGGGAGGTGCTTTTCTTGTCCGGGGGCTACATGAATGTCGGTTCCCTGCGTGTACGCGAGAGCCTGAACCGTTGCGGGCTTAGGACTGTTGTAATGCACACGCACATCGTCCATCGAGAATCCAGAAAGACTCTCGATACCAGACTTTAAATTGTCTGGCATTCCGGTATTATTCGGTCGCGGAGCTTCTGCTCGCTGGGCAGCGTTATTCGCCATGTCCGCCTTACGCTGGAGGGATTCGTTTTGGGAAGATGTATCAATAATTGAGACTGAACTTTCACGTTTCGTCTGTACCGCATTTTTATTCTTTTGTGCGTATGCAATACTCATATAGCGCCCCTAAGCATATGATTTTTCCAAAGTCTATATAGAAAAAAGAGTTTGTAAAAGATTGGTGTAAAGTTTTAATTACATTTAAGTCGGTTTCATGAATTACAATAGTCGTTGTAAGCCAGCTATTGTGCAGGGAAAAACGCCCCTCCCCCATTAGTACGGATACGGACTTGATTTCTCCCATAGACTTTATTCTCTCAAATTATCCTCAAATAAAAGTTAAGATTTGTTTTCCTCCCTCTAATGCAAGTCATAAATAAAACAAGTACATCGCCAAGAGACGAAAGCAACGCTTTCAGCGCCTTTAGAGTAATGTTCACCGGTCGCACGGCGTTCTGTACTTGTAAATGCAAAATATCTAGTTTTTCTGCGTTTGTAAATGCAAAATATTGACTTTTTTTTGGCAAGAATGAGGTATATTTTTAACCATGAACGACAAAATTTCAAGAATCATCGCAGAGGACATTTCCCGCAAGTTTTTCAAGGGAAAAGTTATCGTTGTTTATGGCCCGAGGCAGTGTGGCAAGACGACCCTTGTCAAGGAATTGTTGCGAGAAATGGCTGTCTCGCCTGTATTGTTGAATGGCGACGATGATTTGGATGTTCATTATTTCGATACGGTGACGGCCAGCCGCTGGACTCAGCTGATGGGCGAAAAAAAAGTCGTTTTTACTGACGAAGGTCAAAAGATTCAGAACCTGGGGCGTGCGGTAAAACTGCTTGTGGATTCTCGCGACGATGTTCAAGTGGTGATTACCGGGTCAAGTTCGTTCACCTTGGCAAATTCCGTGGAGGAACCCTTGACCGGGCGCAAATTTGAATACAAGTTGTTCCCGTTAAGTTATGCGGAACTGGCGAAACATTTTGGCGTTTTAGATGAATCAAAAAAATTGGAGCTGCGCCTTATTTACGGGAGCTACCCTGAAGTCGTGACAAACGAGGACGGCGTCAAAGAAACGCTCAAGATGCTCGCGGACAGCTACCTGTATCGAGATTTGATGCAGTACGAAGGAATCCGGAAACCGGCCGTGCTTGAAAAGTTGTTACGGGCGGTGGCCTTGCAGGTGGGCAGCGAAGTCTCTTACAATGAATTGGCGGGGCTTATAGGAGTGTCGCGGACACTTGTGGAGTCTTACCTGAAAATATTGGAGCAGGCGTTTATCATTTTCCCGCTTGCGTCGTATTCGAACAACTTGCGCAACGAAATCAAGAAAGGCGTAAAGTATTACTTCTGGGATAACGGGATCCGCAATGCCGTACTGAACGATTTTACGCCCGTGCCGCAAAGGAACGATATCGGGGCACTTTGGGAAAACTACGCCATCAGTGAACGCATGAAAAGGAACGCCTACAGCCGCGCAGATGGACTCCCTTATTTTTGGCGGACAACCGACCAGATGGAAGTCGATTACCTCGAAGTCTGCGGCTCAAAAATCAAGGCGTTCGAATTCAAGTGGAACCCCCAAAAGAAAAGCCGCGTCACCAAGGCGTTTACGAACCGATACCCAGATGCCGAAATCGAGACCATTACGCCGGAGAATTTTGGAGAGTGGGTGGGCGCGATTAACTGATTAGACTGAATTGGCTTTGGATGATTTGTCTTCTGCCTGGGTTAATTTAGATAAAATCTTATTGAGGCCTTCTTCGTTGGCGTCTGACATGGTCAGGTACTCTGTATCGGTGAATTTTTCTTTAAAGAGCGAATCAGGGATTTGATGCTGGCGACCGTGCAGGCTTACAATATAATGCTGCGTGTGCCTTTTGTTGTAAATGTCGTTGTAAGAAATGGTGAAGAGGTATGCGAAGTAGAGGTTCCTGATGGAATTCTCAGTGGAGTCGCTGTTGATGTTGTAGTGAGTTAAAAGGAAGCCAAGTTTTCTAATAAAACGTCTGAAATCTCGGTTATCGCACTTTATGTTGTTCACTTCGTCTGAGTGTCAGGAACCAATCCTTTTGCTTTTGTATGCGAAGACGGACTTTTTCATAGATTCGAGGAATTTATCGTTGATGATCCCTTCCATAAGAGTGATTACCGGAGTCGCATTCACGAAGTTGATACCGCGGTATTCTTTTTGAATGTTTATAATTAGGCTGGAGTCTTTGTCGAGGTAGCCCGAGATGATGGGCTGGGCGCTCAGCTCTGCATTTTCGAAGGAACGCCAGGAAATATCGTTTGCATTGAGCGAGGCGTGGTAGGCGAATATTGCTATGGCCGTGCCGCAAATGGCAAGCAGCAGGTTAATCAATCGCCCGCAGACATCTAGCCACTTCTTCTTATTTTGGCAGCTGTTGTTGTCGGTCATATTTTCTCCTTATAGTTTACTTTGTGTGGGGGATGGATTTGTTGATTTCCTCGATTATATCATTACCAAAATTCGATATTCGCATCACATCTTTAGTGGAACGACCCAACATAAGCATTTTTTTTGCAATTTCAACTCTATCTGTAACATTTTTTGACAAATCTTTATATGTTTCCCAACTCGAATAAGAATGAACATTTTCCTTCATATATTCATAAACGACTCTTTTCGAAACATCTATTTTTTCTAAATCTAAAGTATCAAAAACAACACGCATTTTGGGGTTGTATTTCTGCATAAAAGATGCTGAACTTAAATCCACACTATATATTTTGTCATGGTTTATTTGCGGTAATTTTGATTGTCCCTCCGATTTTCGTCCCATTCCATTTTCTTTTGTTTGTGTTCCTTCACCCTGTGTACCCACTTTTTTCAACGGAATTTCACTTTCTCCAAAATCAAATTCAACAGTAACCCCATTATACTCCAAAGCCATTCCCAAACAGCTTCCATGTCCCTTTGCCTTTACATTTAAAAAATCATCTAATGTCATTGAACGATAAACGCGCATTTTTTGATTGTGTGAGACAGAATCATCTTTTGAAGAAGAAGCAATTTCTTCATCATTATAAATAAAATCATTGAACTGATGATGAATGCCAATCATTTTTTTTTCCTTTTCTCCAAGAGAAAATAAACTAAAATCTTGAGCAAGTTGATGCATCAAGTCATTATGATTTTTTAGATTGAGACTTACATATTTTTTTAAAATTTCACAATCATTTTTTTGCAATTCATTGATAAATTGTTTAAAAGTGTCACTTTTTTTCCCTAAACAAATACCTTCGTTCATAGCTGACTTACTAAGCTCAGTAAGGTTATTTTTCGAATCTATTATACATTTTTTTAATATTTGAGCATCGTTTGATTTAAAAGATTTTTCATATATATTTTTTATTATCTCTAAAAGTTTTTGTTTATTTTCTGGAACAATATTTGTTGCATCTTCTTTACTAGGATCTTTTTCTATACGGCAATCTTTTACATTATCATCATATTTTTCTTGAACAAATTTAATATCTTCGTTGTTTAAAGGTTCCCCTTTATAGGAAGGGAATTCAGGACATTTTGGTTTTGAGGGCTTTGATCTTGGATTTCGACAATTTTTTAAAGCAATGTTGTATTGTTCTAACCTTGTGTTATACACATTTACCGCATTGCGATACTCATTTATCAAATCATATAAATTTTGAACAGTATCAATATCGTTTTTTTCCTTTCCTGAATGATTTTTCATTGTAATATTTTGAACAATTTTTTGAGAATTATTTATATTATTTTTTATTAATTTTTTACAATTAACATTTTTTAACTGCACAGCCTTCTCTCCCATTACATCGGCTTCATGCTCTAGCGCGGCATTGTCATTTACTGGCATGCCGTTGATATTTGTAGTTGGAGAAACACGGCCAGCCATTTGCTGGGCAACATGCCATGCTTCGTGCGGGAGGTGTTTTTCTTGCCCTGGGGCAACATGAATGTCCGTTCCTTGCGTGTAGGCAAGCGCCTGCACTGTGGCGGGTTTACTGCTGTTGTAATGCACACGCACGTCGTCCATCGAAAAACCGGAAAGGCTTTCGATACCCGATTTTAGATTGTCCGGCATTCCTGTATTATTCGGTCGCGGAGCCTCAGCACGCTGAGTAGCGTTATTCGCCATGTCGGCCTTACGCTGAAGAGATTCGCTTTGTGCGGACGAATCAAGGACAGAGGCTGCTTTGGTGTCAGCGGCCTTTTGGACGGTAGAGGACTTTTGTGCGTATGTAGAGTTCATGGGAATGTCCTTTTATACGAGAAGGAGGTTCCCGCTCGGAGGCGGGAATGACAATGCGGAGTGAGTTTTTCCTCTTCGGGGATTGCTTCGCGCTGGATGAACTAGCCCTGAGCAGGGCATTCTTCATCTTCGAGGGACGCGCGCTGGATGAACTTGCCTTGGACGGGTTCTTCCTCTTCTTCGAGGGATGCGCATTGGATAGCGCCGCCCATCATGTCGGCTTTGCGCTGGAGGCTTGCGCCTTGTGCGGAGGAGTCAATGACGCTTGCGGCGTTGTGGGAGGCCATGCGCTGGAGGGCATCTGATTTTTGAGAGTAAGTGGAGGTCATATTTTTTCTTTTTTTGTTAAACTGTGTATACAGATGCCGGAACGGAGTCCGGCAAGACAATGCCATACAAGACTTCACTGGATCCTTCACCCCTGCGGGGTTCAGGATGACGCATCTTGCACGGCATTACCGGAGGAGGCTCGCGGGGTGGGCGGGCGGGTTACTTCCCTTTGTACTTCTCACGGCGTTTGGGGAGATCGTTTTTCCTGTAGACTTGCAACAAGATGATGGCAATCACCGTCACAAGCAAGAGAAGTATGGGGATAAGCCCGAAGGTGCCGCGATAGGCGGCCACGGAGGGGTCAAAGCGAGAGATTATCGTCATCATCACGGCGGAGGGTGCAACGACAATTCCGAGCAAAAGCGCCAAGTTGCTGTTGAAGAAATCCGAGACGCGGAACGAGGTAAAGTACGCCACGAGGACCCCGATTGCGATGAGGAACGTGATGATGTTCAAGAAGCGGAACACCCAGCGGTGCGTGCAGAAGAACGACGCAACAGCGCCCTGGCGCAAGCCATCCCCATCTTCGTTTTCGAAATGCTTGAGCATGCAGGCTCCCAAATTGCCTGAAGTGGCACAGGTTTCTTCGGCATTGAGGTCAGTCGCATACGGCCCAACACCCAAGTTGTAATACGTGTCGTTATAATACAGGGCATCCTTGCCAAACTGGCTCCATCCGATATTATCAAACCAAACGACAGGGACCAAAGAATGCAACATATTGCGGCGATCAAGGCTATCTATCTGCAAGTTCAAATCGTTCAAAAGAATCTGCTTGTTACGGGATGCCGGCTCGTCCAGCACAACAAACAAGTAATTTTTCACTTCTTCACGAATCTGCTTACGGCTAATCTTTCTTTCGTTTTTATCGGACTGGAGCAGGCTCAAGAAATTGCTGTAACTATAGATTCCGCTATGAGATTCCTGTTTCACAGTATCGGCAAATAACTGGTGCTTATCGATTGCCAAATCAGAGCGTTCCATCATCAAATTCACATGCACATACTCATTTTTATCGGCAAGCGTTTTCTTCAATCCTTTAAAGAAATCATTGAACCGTGACGTACTTTTATTATCCTTTGGAAAATTCTTAAAGAACAAAGTCACGCCATCTCCGCGGTTTTCAAATTCATCGGTATAGAACGTAAACGTATTCACAAAGCGCTGGAAATAAGAATTAACCTTCGTATTCAAAAGAGAATCGATTTCAACTGTCAAATTTTTAAAGAATTTCTCTAAATCAACATTTTTCCAATCGTCTCTGACAACAACCCAATCTAGCTTTACATTATGGCGATGAGCTTCATTGACAAATTCATAATTTTCTTTTTTGCTAAAATACGTCAAAGCAGATGCACCCGACGCCGTATGAAGATTGCCATCATTATCGATTTTCAAACCATAATAGGCAAGTCGCGTAATGCCTTCAAAGTCAACCCATTTTGTCGTATCACCAGCATACCAATACGGATAAAATCCAACAACACCGCCATTCAGCTCTTCTTTATGGCTGCATCCACACGTTTTACCTTTTAAATTTATCGGGACTTCTTCATAATCATTGATTTTAACAAGCGAAGAATCTACAACTTCCTTAAAGTAAAGGGAATAAAGAGAATCAAGCCTATCGAAAGACTTTTTCCAAAGGTCATCTGAGCAGATTCGGCCACTATACCTATCAATAAATTTCTTTTCACGTTGAATATCAGATATTAATTTTTTTCCAACATTGCTATATATCTGACGCATATTACATTTTCTTTCCATACATACGCCATATTTTTCCCTTTTCCTAAGTTCCTGATTCTTACATATTTCACTATAAGCATCTCTTATAGAATCCACAAGATTCTTTCTCTTCTTAGCAAAAAAAGATTCAAGAGCAGCATCAATATACTCACTCTGATTATGCACATGCCCGCTACAAAGTTTAAAACTCGAAGCCAGAAGATTTTTTGCGTAACGATGGAGCTGTATAGAATCCAATAAATCTACGTTTCGCATTTTCAAAACAAAATCATACGCTTGTTGAGAAAACACCATCTGTTGTTTTGCATCATCAATGACATACCATTTTAATGAATCAATAGCATAATCATCCAAATAGGTCCGCGTATTGAGCATTCCCATCGCGTCTGTAACAGTATCCTCGCGAACAGTCCATGAAGTCTGAATAAAATTATTCACAATTTTCTGATGCTGAGGATACTCCTTAAACAGCTCCATAAATTTTTCATTCATCTGCGAACGGCTTTCATACTTAAAGGCCTTCTGTTCTTCAAGAATTTTAAACACCTTAGCGGAGTCTTTTAGCAAATCCTGTTTTGCATACGCTTCCACTTTTTCAGGCGAAATCGTATAGTAACTCATCGAATTTTCATCCGCAAACGAAAGGATGGCAGATAAAGCCACAATGAGTGATATAAGGAGGTATTTTATCTTCATAGAATTTTTCCTTCTTTGTGTAATTCCTTGGCCAAGGCCCTAACGATGTCTTCATTACAAATTTTCTTGCGATTCTGTTGAGCAGCGCAAAGCGCTGCATAACGTGCAACGTTTGTTAGCGCTCCCCCCGCGAGTTCATATTTTTCTGCAAATTTGTTCAAATCGACATTGTCTTCAAGTATAGTTTTTTTCGAGAAGATGTTAGACCAAAGTCTCATACGTTCTTCGGGTTCCGGGAGCGGGAAGTAAATGGCGTTCTGGAAACGGCGCGAAAAAGCCTCGTCAATGTTCGATTTTAAGTTACTTGCAAGGATGACGATACCCGGAAAATCTTCGACACGTTGTAAGAGATACGAGATTTCCTGGTTCGCGGCACGGTCATTCGAGCTATTCGTCTGTGTGCGGGCTCCAAATAGCGAGTCCGCCTCGTCGAAAAAGAGAATCCAATTGCGGTGTTCCGCCTGATCAAAGATGTTCGAGAGGTTTTTCTCGGTTTCGCCGATGTACTTCGAAATCACCTGCGACAAGTCTACACGATACACGTCCATACCGACTTTTGAGCCAATGAGCGTTGCGGTGAGCGTCTTGCCGGTTCCCGGAGGGCCGTAAAATAGCGCTCGGTAACCGCGTTTGAGGTTCTTGCGGAGCCCAAAATCGTCGAGCACGACTTCGCTTTTTTCAATCCATGCCAAAAGCTGATTGATGTCATCCAGCGTCTCTTCGCTAAGCACAAGGTCTTCCCACTGCAAATTCGTCGTGATGAGCTTTGCCGGGAAATGCATGCTAAAATCGGGCTTGTTTTTAACGCCGGTCGTAAAGTACTGCAAGTATTCCGAAGACACACGGAGCGCCGCCGAATTCGCGGGTTCACCAGGTTCGCCATATTCGAGCTGCAAAATGCGTTCTGCAAAAAGCGTAGAAGAAGTATCGAACAGCGCCATCATCTGCAAGCGTTTTTCGATATCGTTCCCGGCAAGCAAAAACAGTGCCGTTTCGCACGTGGGTAAGAATCCCGAATGGCTCTTGCTACGCCAGCCACCAAATTCCGTGTACGGGCGGCCAAGCGTGCGGTTGTTCAACAAGAACGAATCGAGCGCCTGCGGGCAAAGGTGCGGAAGCAGCGCAAGTGCAATAACCAAGCGTTCGTAAAAGCCAAATTCAAAATCGGAAACAACCTGCCCATACGGGGAGTTTTCATCGAGCTCGGGCGGAGGGAGCATTTCGATCTGGAGCTTTTTATCTTCGGAATCGTCTGCCGAAAAATACTGCGAGAAACGCAGGTCAATCACCGACTTGCACCATTCAATTTCATTTGTCAAATCAAGACTCATCGGCGCATCATCTCCATTTAACATTTAAAACCTTTTTCATCCACGAGTGCTTTATCATGGAATAGCCCCACGGGAGCTTGTCAAGCAAGATGTCGAATGTTTTCGTTTCAACAGTCAGCATATCCGAGGCCCCCGCGGTTTCGAGAGTTCCGTTTCGCACAAAGTACGTACCGCGCAACCCGTCGGGCGACATGTGGCCCACCGCTTTCCAGTTTGCAATCACCGCATTGAGGAGCGAATCAATAAGTTCTTTTTCGCTGTCCGAGACTTTCGGGAGTTCATCAACATAAAGCACAGGCGACACGGGCAAATTGCAAAGGAGGTTCATCAAAGCGGCGTCTTTGGGCGGTTCCGCATATTTGCCATAAGCGGCGTACTTGAGCACCGCAAGGGCCTTGCGCTGAGATTCTTCGTTTGCAAAAACGCCTTTTTCGATGCAACCCGTGCGTTCGAAAAGTGCAGGCAAGTATGGAGCAAGCAGCACCAGGCCAGAATCCATAATCTCGTAAGCTGTTTTTGCCAAGTCCTGTTCGGAATTGCGCGTTTTTTTATCGGGAGTGCGTGCCGTTTTTGCGTTTTTCATCTGCAAAATCCGCTGGTAGACCACGTACGCAATCTGCTGGATATCCATTTGCGGGTTTTCGGCCTGCATTTTCTTGATTACAGATTCCGAAAAAGCTAGCGGATTGAACTTTTGGCCCTGATGTTCCGCTTCCCAGCTTTCGGCAAGCGCATCAAAGCGGTGTTCGAGAACACTAGACTTGTCAATCGGCATATGCTGACGGTAAACATCGGCGAGCATCGTCGTCACGGGCTTGCTCTGCGCCTTGAATACGGCCGATCCGAGTTTCGATTTCAGCGCATCACGCAACGCATCTGCAATTTGGCGGAACACGTCACCTTGGGCATCGACGTTCAAATCAATCGTCAATGAATCTAGCGTTACATCACCGTCCACATTCACTTCGGCAAGCGATTTGTCAAGCGTTTCAATCAACGCGCCATGCGCAAAGCTGTACAATTCACGCTCCGTAGCAACCGGCAAAGAGGAATCTTCGACGGAAATGTTCAAGTTCAAATTTTCAATGATGTTCAGCGATTCACTCATAGCCAAACCTTCTTTGAAATGAACTGTTTATGTGCCAAGAGCCAATCCACCATGCGCGGCGACATCGCAAGTTTCATCGGGCCATCAAATTTCCAGTCCTTATAGAGTTCTGCAAAGGCGTGACTTTCGCGCTTGGGCACCCAGTAAATCACAGGGAGCAAATGGGCAGGGATTTCATTGCAAATAAATTGTTCAACATCGTCAAGCGTTTCACGCGTCAAATCATCATCTGCAAACATTACGATATGAACGCGCCCGACCTTTTCGTCTACGAGCAATCCATCGACATTGAAAATCTCAATTTTATCCAGGCGGTCACGGAGAATCCCGAGCATCAGCTCCACACGGCGACGCCATGCGTAGCCAACGCGGTGCAACAACAGTTCCGGGAGATTCCGCAAGAACGCGACCTTACAACTCACGAGACGCGGTAACGCAACAAAGCTAAACTTCGGGAAATGCACGCCGTACATGGCTAGCATCTGGTCGAGCGCACGATTGTAGCGTTCCAAATTTTCAATAACTTTCGCCAAGCGTTCCCCGCGAATCGAGAAAAGTTCCGGGAAATGGTCCAAAACATCCAAGAACTTTTTAAATACAAACTCAATCGGAGCAAGATAATTCTTTAGCGAATCCGCCCCCTCCCCTTCCCTATAAATCGTCGGGAAAAGTTCGATTATCGGCGCAAAATCGGTCACATCGTGATGCGTTCCGGTCGGCAGAATTTCACCAAGTTCATCATCTCCGGCGTCAACAGAGCGAACGTTTGCACGGACACCATAGTCCACAAATTCAGGCTCTCCGCCCATCCACTTGATGCGCAAATCAGAGACGTAATCGCCCATGCAGCGCCACTTGCGCCAGAGCCTCCAAAAGCGCTCAAAGATTTCACCGCTCACCCAGTCATTGGCGCTACCCGCCATATAGATTTCAACTCGATAGCACCCGTTTTCGTCCGTTGCAAAACGAATTTTTTGCGGATAACAGCGCAATTTGGTGATACGCCTTTCGCAATAAATACGCGACTTGAAGAATGATGCATATTCATCCAGAGTGACCGGAAATTCCTGCATCACAAGCGCAGGCGCATAAAGAGCCTGCGATTCATAATCGATATTCCCGTCAAACGAAGCGAGGTAATCTTCGACATCGAAACCCGTCTTGTAGCCGAGTTCCGTAAGCGCAAAGACCATCTGTTCCAAAATCGTAACGCCCGGATCGTGGACGTTATAGTCAGTCCAGATTTTTCCGCTCAATTTCTGCGCAAGCCCTATGGCCTCTTGCCGCAGGGTCGCATAATCGAACGTTCGAACCTCTTGACGAGATATCGTTATGGAGTTGAATTCACTCATTTAGTAATCGATCCAATCATTTGCGTATCGTACCAGAGCTTGGTAATGCGGTAACGCACCTTGATTTTCCCTTCGTCATCGTACTTGTGGTGCACACGCATCTGGAGCGTGAAATCAAACTTGTTCGCAGCAGTTTTCCAGCGGAAATCGATTTTGGAGCCTCGCCCTCCGCTATACGACTGCGTCAAATTGATAGACGGTTTCTTATTGAACGTATTGACTGCAATCGCATGCGCAAGAGCAAACTTGCCATCGCCTTCGTTGCCACCCACGCCCGCAACAATTTCAAAGCATTGGCAACCGGTCAAGACTTCGGTCACATCGTGCCACTCACCATCGGCAACGACTTCGAGATTTTCATTTTCATAACCGAGACGGCCCTTCGATGCAATCGCACCATCAACGTCAAGTTCACATTGCGGAGCGACACAGCCAACGCCCATGCGAACTTCAGAACCGCCATCAGGATTTTCAGCCGAGCGCTTACCCAAGAGAGTCACGGCCGTCTCATTTTCTTTCATTTCAGGCGTCTTGATATTTAAACTCGTCTCGCCTTGTTCACTGTTCTTGCGGACACTTGCAAACCACTCCGGCTTGCGTTCTGCCAAATTCGCAAAAAAGCTCGCCAGGCGGCTATTATCTCTTCTCTGCTTAATTTCAAGGCCGTTTTCTTCGGAGACTCTAAAGCCATCGTCCACAGCGTTCACCATGGAATCGATTAAACTCATAAAGTCTTCTTCTGTCGGCATGCGCCCGGCTGTAAAGCGATATTTCAACTCGTTTCGGTTAAGCCCGATGTATTCCATTACTTTCTCCTTATGATAAATGTTTGACCGATTTCAAGGCCTCCATATCCGTTGTTGACACGGATTAAGCCCAAATTATTCGATGAATCTATATCGTTAACAAAGTGCTTGCGCATCGGCACCGCAATACTCCAAGGGAACGATCCATGCAACAAGCGTTCTTCCGACTGTTCAAATAAATTCACCAAAAACCGTTGTTCATCCGTCGAGGCGATTTTCATAATGGTGAAATCGTCCATCACCTGTTCCACGTAATCAAGGCTTTCGATATAGGATTTGAGTTCCATTTTATCGAGTTTCCAGCCAAAATGCTTGGTAATTCCGCCCACCTGCGGGAACCACGGCGATAAATAGCGATTGATTTTTTCGTTCAAGTCCAAAAGAATTTCGCCTTCGTTTTCGCGATGCTTAAGCTTGACATTGCAACGGACTTGCAACTTATCGAAAAACGGATTGACCACCTGCACATTCGCAATGCGGGAAACTTTACTTTTCAAATAATCTCGGATTTTCAAAAGCACCGAACCATTCACGCACGGGTCCCACTGGAATGTTCCATCGCAGAACATCGGCGAAACAGGAACGACAAGCAAGTGGCCTGGGCAAGCGCAACTGTAACGGCCCGTAGATTCATCTATGCGCACATGAGGGAAGCACTTGACTTTAAGCACTTCAGGGAAATGTTCAAGAATTAATCGCTCGTAATCTTCCGTGCAAACGCCACGATTCCTGTGGTACAGATACTCCGCCACACGCATACGCATCTTGTTATCAGTTTCGTGCACCTTGCCGCCAAACGATTCTTCGAACTGGTAAACGCTCGAAATCCCAGCAACGCTCTTCGTGAGTTCCTTAATGCTTTTCGGTTTGCAATGATCTTGAATAAGGCCATCTTCAAAACCGCAAACGCGCTTGACTTCGAGCGATTGCGTAAAGACCGTCAAAAGTCTTGAACATTCACGCCAGAAATCACCCTTCGGGCTTATGCGAATCCAATAATAGCCACTCGGCATCAATTCACTTTCGCTCGAAATATCGCTCGGCAAATCAAGCGTTACAATGCCTGACGATGTAAAATGCGATGTCGTATCGGCAAGTCGATTTTCATCAGGCAAATTTTTCCAGCCAAGCGGCCCCATGTAAGACCAATTGCACTTTCCTTTTTCAAGGCTACGCGCTGCCGAGTCGCGATTGAGTACAAAATAGAGGTTTACTTTTTTCGGCTTACCCGCAAATTGGAGCCCTAAGAAAAGCTCACCATTACGCACAAAATACGGTTCTTTTTCGCTAAAGCCAAACGGGTGCACAAATACAATGTTTTCTGACTTATGCGAATCATTCATCGAAAGCGTCACTTCGGCAAACGACGTGTAATTGACGTACAAGTCTTCAATGCTAGGCGTGTACGGCTGATTCGGCATTTCTTCGGCGGTCTTTTTCTTGAGAACCTGCGTCAAGAACGAATTGCAGACTGCACGCGACATTTCCTGATGCATAAAAGCCTTGGAGGGCGCGATGAGTTTCATTTTGAAGAACCCATCCTTCATCATCGGCGAATACATGAAGTTTTCGTCATCAGGAATCATTTCACTTATACGCGAACAGACAATATTGCTGAACGACATTTTAAATTCATCGTCCATTGCATTAAACAGCGGGCTTGTCACGCGATTTTCATCGGACGGGAGCCAAGTTCCGCCATACAGGCCGCTCAACGAGACCGTAAAATCAGACGTTTTCGGAGGATTATCGTATTGCGAATACCATTCCGAAAAATCCTTACAGTTCGGGAGGCCGCACCATTTGCCATGAACATCAAAAGAGTCCAGCTTTTTGCCGCAAATTTCCTTACAGCCCACAATGAACGAACTCCCGACACTCGGGACGGCGCCAAATGGTTGCACCGGGAGCATTGTCGATGCCGGGCCATATTCATTCGAGACCGCAATATCGCGGCATTTCGAGACATTGACCGCAATGCGCACGCTCTGTAAATGCATCCTCATCAAAGCAAACCAGAGCGCACGCGACTTGCGGGGAGAGACTAAAAGCCGAAGCATCGGATTTTTCGAACGATAGCGTTCACCATGAATTTCAGGATTGTAATTGACAATCGCAGGATCCGTATCCTTCAGCGTAAATTCTAAAGAAAGCTCATTTTCAGGGCATTCCGAATTCAGAATGTTACAACCGATTTTGTAATCGTCAATATCAAGCCAGCCATTTTCTGTGGTAAGCGAAAGCTTGAAGGCATTCAAGAACGCCGCCGAAAATTCGCTCGCCGAACCATGGTTGATATCAGCCACCGTGCGGCGCAAAGAATCTCGTGCAAAAACAAAATTCATTTTGACGTTTCGTACGCCACTCGACATGTAAAAAATGCGATTCGAAACGCAAAGCCCCACCTGCGAGAAAGCCGTCCCTTCGGGTACTTCATTTGAACGAGTTAGTCCAAATAAAGGATACGGTTGCATTTTCTGTTCACTAGCGTCCTTGGGCGTGTAAACAGGAATTTCAACCTGCGCAATCGGGTAACCTTTCACGCACGAAACCGTCAATATTTTGGCAACCTTTACATTGTTAATCGGCGAATCACAAACAGATTCAAACTCGATATTTTCACCCTTGCTATTTTCACCAGCGCTAAAGCGGGTCCCCTTCGGGAGCATATACGAGACGTCGTCATTATCGACATCTACGGTGACAAATGCGCGGTCGCCCTCGGCTTCGCGATTTTGTTGCTTGAGAATTTTGCGATAATAAAAATCAATGCGCTTGTCAGGGAATATGTTGAGCGATTGCTGCACGTGCCCCATGAGTTTTGCGCAAACGGCATAAAGAGCGGCAGCCGGGTCCGTTTTCCCGTCGGCTTCGCCCTCCATCATCGTCACTACTTTCGATAAATTTATATCATCGAAGAAATGCGGATTGCCGTGTTCCCTGGCGTATTCCTTCATCAAACGCAAAATGGATTCTGTAGACGCAGAATCTACAGCAAAAAAGCCCGTCGCAAGTTCCGGGAACTCGCGAGCGCGTTGGCTCAATCCATCTTGTATTTGAAACCTATCCGCCATAAAACCAGTCAATCACCTATACGCTAGCATCCGTCGCTTCGTTCAAGTAGAACGGGAAAACAATGTTCCTACGGCTATTCGTCGAGCGTACAACATAAACGATGTTGATTCTCAGGACGCCCACTTTTTCGGTCTGTTCAACGACAATCGCCTCAACATCTACACGCGGCTCATTCAACAAAATGGACTTGCGAATTTCGGCCTTGATAAGTGTTTCCGTCCTTAACGAAAACGATTCAAAGCAATAGTCCCTCAAACGCGTGCCAAATTCCGGTTGCATCGTACGCTCGCCAGGGTACGTATTCAAGAGAATGCGCAAGCTTTCTTCGATGTCATCTTCGTGTTCCGACATTTTAGCATGTCCGGATTTCGAAAACGAGACCGGGAAAGACCACCCGCGACCTAAAAAAGAAGTATCCAGCAAATTATCCCCCTATCATCACTGTTGGACATCCCAAAACAATCGAGCCGCCATGAGCTGTAGAATCGCCCATGCGCGCCGCCGGTTTTCCGCAAATCATGACCGTCGCAGAGCCTTTGATTATGGAATCTGGCGGTCCAACGCATACGCAAGAATCCCCCATCACAGCAGCAGGCAGCCCGCCAATCAAAACCGTCGGCGCGCCCGGCCCCACAACGGGGCCGCCCACATGTGGGATGGGCGATGGCCATGCGGGAGTCTGCATGGGGCATGTATGCATATCAGTAAGTCTTGCGGCACACGGCATAAAAACTCCTAGTTGATCATCACCATAGCGCCCTTAATGACCGTCTGCCCAGAAGCAGAAACTTCGGCCTTCGCGCTACCTTTACCGGTGAATCCCACCTTACCATTAAATTCCACATTCAGTCCTTCGCCCTTGAGGTCTCCCTTTGAGGTCAAGGCGATTCCGCCCACAGCCGAGACATTAAACTTGCCCTTGGTATCGAAAGTAATGTCCTTTTTCGATTCCACCTTGATACCGCTATCGGACATTTCGAGCTTGTTGCCCGACGAGTCTTCGACCGTAATCTTTTTGCCATCATCATCCAAGACAAACTTGCGCTTGCCCGGAGTCATTACCGTGATGGACTTCTTTTCTTCATTGAATTCGACGCTCAGTTTTTCGCGCGTCAGAATCTGCTTGATGTTGTTCTTTTGTTCAAGCGCCTGCGGGGTTGCGTGCTTGCCGCTATAAAGGCTTCCGAGAATCACGGGGCTCGACGGGTCTCCGCCAAAGAATCCGAGAATCACCTCGTCGCCCACTTCCGGGAAAAACATACAACCAAATTTATTCGAAGCGTAAACGCCACCGAGACGCGCCCAGACATCTTCTTTTTCGTTCTGCATCAGCGGAATTTTCACCTTGACGCGATTCAGCTTTTCCGGGTCTTCGTGAATTTGCATCACGACACCCGTCATGAGCCCGTGTACACCGCAGTTGATTCCTGATGCAATCGGCGAAGAGACTTCAAACTTTTCCGAGAACCATTCCTTGGACATGCCAAACGTGAATTCCGTTGTCCACAGCCCATCGCTAATATGATGGTGGATTCCAGAAACAAGCGCCCCGCCCTTAAATCGGTCGCCAACATTTTTTAGGCCCACAAGTCCGCCGAGTTTCGCCTTTGTTGTGCCCAAGCAAACGACAGAGCCACAAATTCTCGAAAGTTCATTTTTCAACTGTTCCGCTTCGGCCCAAGATGTAAGCATTCCCTTAGAAACTTGAGAATTGCTCTGCAACGTGTTCGAAGAAACTTTCAAAACGCCCTGAAGCTTGCTATTGCCAAGATTCGTTTGGCCGCCAAGCGATTTCATTCCAGATTTTCCTGAAATCACCTGCTGCTTTGTGATGTCCCAAGATTTCGCCTCGACATTCTTGACTTGGAAAAGCGCATTTGCCTCGGCCTTAAATTCGATAATGTCCGTGCCCCAAGTGAGTTCCACATCGGTACCACCCTTAGCGGCAATTTTTTCGATGGACATTCCCTTGTCATCGGCAATGAGCCAACAGCCATTCGCCTCGGCACGTGTCATGATAAAGTCCCAATCGGTGCAATAATACTGCAAAATTTCCTTATGCGCTTCGCCGCCCATGCTAGACTTTATCGAGACTCCATAATCGCCCGCCAACTTCTTGACGATGGCATCATCCGTCTTTTCCAGATAATTCGCATTCTTGCGAGCACAAGTCATCGCAATCGCCTTGTCGCGGCACTCGATTTTAACGCAGCTACGCCCGCGCTTAGAAATCGAAACGCCATGGCGAACCACCACGCCCTTGAAAATCGGTGAAGAATTTGCGGCATAACCCGCCTTGATTGTCACTTCAGAACCGGGCTCCAATTCCGAGCCATCACTCAGCGGGAACTTGCCTTTGTTCATTTCGCCATCTTCAATCACGACCACCGCTTTCGGGATCGTGTTGATGCCGTAATAAACGTCGACAGAAACAATCGGGAGAACAGACGAGAGTGCTTTTCCGTTCCCCTGAATAACGCATTCTAACGGGCCTTCATCTTTGAATATGGGCGACTTATCTGACATTCAAGCCTCAATCGACAAGTGGCGGGAACACAAGACGCGTCCCCGGCTTTAAGCGACAAAAACAGGAGAGACCGTTAATTCGGGCCACCTGCATGTAATACGACGGATCGTTATAAACTTTGTTGCAAAGGTTCGGGAGTGTATCGCCGGATTTGACTTCGATAATGTGCGTGAGGTCCGGAGAGTGCTTATTTGCCTTTGCCTCCAGTTCCTTCATCGTATCATACGAAGTGAATTCCAGTTGCACTTCGGCACGGAGCGGGCTTCCCTGATTATCAAAGAGCGTAAACTTCGTATCAATCGTCAGCAAACGCCCCTTGAAATGGTTCGATCCCCAAATCACCTCGACAATCGGAGGTTCATGAGAATCGCCATCGTAATCATAGACAACCTTCTTGAGCGCCGTAATCATGTCATCGATGCTACCGTTTTTAACGGGCCAATGCTCCATCGGAATGGCGCCAGTCGTGTCTAGGAAAATTTTGGGAACTGAAAATTTGGAGCCTTCGTACTGTTCAAATTTAGGACTACGGCTTTCGTTAGTCTGCGAGTACTTAATAGAATCCTTGACGGAGAATTCCTGAGGATTCACCATCGCCGCAAATTCTTTGCCCTTAGACTTTATTTTCAGCTTTTCCAAAGCCATTCTTAACGGTCCTTCACTCGCTCTTCGGATTCACTAATAAGTTCCTTGCACTCATCCAGAATTTCAGAGCGCAAAGCATCTATCTGGTCCTGTATTTTGTCTGTAGCAGAACCCGCGACATGAACATTTATGACCAAATTCTTAATTTCTAGCGACATCCAAATTCCTACGCATTAACTTCCATCGAATAGAACTTGAGTTCAACGGATTCTACGGCAAGCTCGCTTTTTTGCGCATTAAGCGCTCCGACAGTCCAGCTACATGGATATGCATCCTTGAAGGTCCACGTCGTAAGCGGAACATTCAGTGGATCCAAAAGCATCACAATGATATCCTTTGTCTTAATACGCCCCTTTTCTAACGGCAAAGACATTGTTTCCTTGCACCATTTGAAGAAAGGGTCTTCCAATTTCAACATACCACGCTTCAAGACCAAAGGGTCATACGTCTTTGTTTTCGGAACGTAATAACGATGAGAATCATCGCCCCCGGACACCACCTCATCAACCGTCAATGTTGTCTTTATCCCACTCACATCGCTAAACGACGTACGCGTGCCATCAACAAGCACACAAAAATGGAATGACACTGGATGCATCCAGTCATCAATAGTCGAGATAATCCCCGGAGGCGCCATGATTCTACCTACTAGCCGTTCGTGATTTCGAGACCTTCGTGAACAACAACGATTGTCTCAATAGCGACTTCATTACCTTCAGACTTGAGATCTGTTGCGGTAACCTTGGAAGGCCAAGCATTCTTGAGCGTCCAAGTCATCGTCGGATTGTCCGTTTCATCAAGAAGGCTAATCGTAACGGTAATACGTTCGATTGTGTTCATCTTGATTTTCTTGAACCAGTCCCAGAACTTGTTGTCGCCCTTGAACACGCCCTTCTTCATCGTCACATCACCGTACTTGACAATGCCAGGCATTTTCACAGAAGAGAAGATGCTGCTATCACCAGAGCGGTACGAAATAGGGTCCGTAGAAGCTTCCATACCAGAAACTTCCTGGAAGGACATCTGAACATCGCCCCACTTCACGAGGAAGTGGAATTTCGGCATGGGCCAAATGCTTGCACTTTGTGCTGCGCCATTTTCATCAGCCATATTGTTTTACCTCCTATTACGACTTCTGCTGTTGCTGCTGGAATGTGAGTTCGATAAATTCTGCCGGGCGAATCAAAGCCACCTTCACGGTCACTCTCAAAATGCCTTCAAGAATATCTTCCGGAGTCATGGTATCGCCAAGGCCCACATGCACTTCATAAGCATCTTCCGGAGTCGTGCCTGCAAGGCCACCGCGCTTCCAGACGCTATTGAGGAAGTTGCCAATCATGTTCTTCATCGTAAGCCAAGTCGTAGACGTGTTAGCGTCGAACACATAAGCCTTAGATGCCTGCTTGATAGATTCTTCGAGCATGATCATCGTGCGGCGAACGTTCACATAGCGCCAATCGAGGCTGTTACCGTCGAGCGTACGTGCGCCCCAGACCTTGATGCCATCGCCAACAAAGTAGCGGATTGCGTTCACGGCCTTACCATTCAGCGGAACGTTCAAGTCTTCCTGTTCGTCATTCGTGAGGTTCACTGCCGGAGAGACAACGCCATTCACGCCCACGTTAGCCGGAGCCTTCCACACGCCTTCGTTATTATCGACGCGAGTGTAAATGCCGGCCATAGCTGCAGAAGGCGGCATCAAGTTGAGCTTTTCGCTCATGGTGTTCATCAAAGCGGCATACTTCGGGCAGACAACCGTAAGCGTGTTGTGCAAAGCGGTTGCATCGTCCTTCTTGGCGTCGAAATCACGCAAGCTCTTGAAGAAGCTGACGAGTTCCAATTCGCGCTTGGAATGCGTTTCAGGATCAACGTTGTCGAGGTCTTCGACATCCGGCACCACAGACTTTGCAAGGTCAAGTGCGAGAGTCTTGTAACCACCTTCGGCTTCCGGCTCGATATTCGTAAACGAGACTTCACTCGAAGCGACAACACTCGTATTGATCCACGGATAGTAAGCGGCACCATACTTGAGGAAATCCGTCACCTTTTCGCGGAAGGTGTTGATGCATTCCAGCGGTTCCTTGTAGCCATCGAAAACATCAAGGATGGCGAAACGGTTCTGCATCTTGTTGCAATGAGCAAGCAATTCATTCTGGATATCGGCACATTCCTGAGCATTGCCAAGCGAAACAGCATCCGGAACGAGCATAATCGTCGGTTCCTGTTCCTTCACGAACGGAGCAATGCCATTGAACAACGGGGCCTTTTCAATCTTCTTGTCGTAACCGCCCACAGAGCAGATATAGCAAGCGGCACCGCCATTCTGGAAGAAGATGCGCATAGAATCGTAGAGACGGAACATCGGCTTCGTCTGGAGAACAGCCTTCTGTTCACCGTTCTTTGCGTCAGCGGATTCTTCTGCATTTTCGGAATCTTCCGAGGCAGCCGGAGCCTCAGCAGATGCAGCACCGTATGTAAAGCGCACGGTCGGAGCACCGCCGAAAATGTTCAGATACTCAGCAAAGGAAGTTATGCGGAAAGGCTTATTCGTCAAGTCCTTTCCATTGTATTCTGCCTTTTCGGTGTAACCGATAAATGCAGGAATAGCAGTTGCAACTTCCACCACCGAGCCCGGGAAAGCGTCTTTCTCAACGAGATAGACGCCTGGGGTTTTGTATGATGTAGGCATTTATGATTCTCCTATTTTTATGGATTAACAAAACATTCTGCGACGATGGTTCTCGTCCCATCATCTAAACTCGCCTTGGCTATAGACCTAGCGTTTGCATTCGGAAGGCTTTTCACAAGCACCTTCGAAGTCGCACTATCCATCAGCTGAAAACGTGGAGGCGCACCGCTTACAATCGGGATTTCAGTCCTTGAAATGTAAAGCGATACACGTTGTGATTTTTCCACGCAGTCAAACTGGACCGGATCATCAGTCCTCAGCGAATCATTTATTTGCAAATCACGTTCAGCATAAATGCCCGAAACGCAATAGCACCACCTCAATTTCTTTGTCGGGACTTTTACCGTACAAACAAGCGGTATCTTCGGCGTAATATGGAGTTCAAGCGCGAACACCACCCCGAACATACGTTGCAATTCCGGCATAGAATCCTTTTTACGACCCTCAAAACAAATCTTATTTTCGCCAGACACCACAGCAACAGGGAACTCGTCATGTGCGATACCATCAAAGTTCGTGACGTTCCAAATTTCTGCAATAGAGGCCTTGACGTAAAAGAAAAGCGTCGTTTCTTCGGCAAACGAGCCAGCAGGCGACATCAGTCGCACTTTTCCATCGTAAATACGGCAAAGCGCATCCTCTCTCTTCAGAATTTCAGCCGTTTCTGGCGAGGGGACAACCTTAAAGCCACAAGAACTCCCATTGTAGTACTCATGGCAAAGCGATACATCTACAATTCTTGCGTATTCCATCAAATTAACCCCAGTTCAGAGTTTTCAGGAAGCCGAATTACGTACGGCTGGTAATACGAGTAGTTACCGCCAAGAGCCACAGTCTTCAACCGGTAAACTACCGACGGGACGTATTTTGCCCCGATTGTTCCCCACAAATTGTTCAGTTCTTGCATGTTCATATTTTCCATATCAACAGCAATTTTTTCTAGCCCCTCGGGCATATCAGGCGAATTCGACCGGTCAAAAAAGGAGTGGTCCATAAAAAAGGCGACAGCCTTGGACAAGTACCGCAAGGAATCCACGTAATTTCCGCCTTTAAAATTCGCCGCAATAACAAAGTAAAGATTTAGGTAGACCATTTTTTGCGGGACCACAGCACGGTCACCACGATACTCCGGAGTCGCATAGTTTTGCACCATACTATCGCGTTCCATATTCACAAGGAATATGTTCAATTTATTTGTAGCCCCTTCATACTCTTTTCCGTCATTTTCCAGCATTCTAGATACAACAACAAGATCTTCACGTACCGACATCGTGCGTCGCAAGTGAAGATTCAGCTGCATCGCCAAGAATTGCAACGAGGCTCCAATCATATTCTATACAACATCCATTTATATTCGTTTACTTACGTTTATTTGTCTGTATTTTTTAGTTAGTGTATACAACATTCATCGCGGCAATATAATTATTGCTTCAGCATTTTGTAAATTGTAAAATTAATTTTTCTAAACTTCAGTTGTTTTCAAAGACAAAAGATTGTAATAGAGCATACAAAATAGATATCTATTTTGTTTATATCTTTACACATCAAGAACAAAGTTTCACAAATAAAGCAAATTTTTGTAAATAAAGATTATCAGGCAAGTAAATTTGGGCACAAATTCATCACATTTTCGCAAGAATTTACACAAAAAAGCACTATACGTATCATATTATGATACACCTTTATAATACATATCATGTAAAAAAGGCTCCAAAGCGACCAAAAAACGTAATTTTTCAGCGAAAATCGCAATAAAAAACATAATTTTCACCAAAAAAACAGATAAAATCAAGCGAAAACCCCATAAAAGCACTTGTTATTTATTAAATTGTTGCCATGTTTGAGAGAAATAGTCAGCCTGAGTTAACCTCACGCCAAAAAGAAATATTGTCCTTACTGCGTAAAGGCCTTACGAATAATGAGATATGCAAGACGCTGAAAATTTCAGCGAATACCGTCAAAGCACATCTCGCAAAGATCTATAAAATTCTTGAAGTCACCAACAGAACCGAAGCCGTCACCACAAAAATTGACGAAGAGCCCAATATAGGCGACCTCAAAAAAGACCTCAACATCATTTTTTTCAAGCAAAGTGACCTTTCTGTTCACCCGAAAGTGAATAGCCTGTACTATTCACTTGTAGAAGCCATTCACCAGTACCGCATTTTCCGCATCACGGATACAGTCGAAGACTCTGTCGAGCCCGCATTTTCAATCGACGTTTCAGCATCAACAGACAATGGCGAAGCTTTGTTCTTATCAATAAGACTCGGCTCATCGCACGAGATGCTTTGGGCAACATCAATCAAGATCGATTCTGACAACATTTCGGAGATTGCCCAGAAAGCGGCAATGCTTTTGTTCCGAAACATCGTTCTTGCGACAGACAAGATAAACTATACACCTGAAAGTCCAATTCCGTACTGGTGGTACATCACCGCCCACTGCAACCTAAAATTCGAGAGCCGTAGCAAAGACGCGTTCAACTACTGCAAGGACTTGCTCTCTCCGCTAGCTACCGGAGAGGTCTATAGCGAACACGCCGTTTACACGCTCTCCCTCGTCTACTATATCGCCATCCTCGACAACTGGGGCGATACGGAAGAATACACCAAGCAGCTTGCGGAGTTTGCACGCAAGACCATGTTCAATGCGCCCTATTCCATTTACTCCCAAATGATTATGGCGTTCTACAACATCGTCATAGGCAACAAAAGCGAAGCTATCTCGTACTTCAAGCAAGTCATCGAAGCAAACCCGCAAACGATTACCGCTCGTACAATCCTCGCCCAGATTTACATGTTGACCGGCCTCAACGACAAGGCGCTCGAGCTCATCGAGGAATGCGAACGGCTGATTCCAGAGAATGCTATGCAGACATCCATTAAGCACGGTAAGGCGTTCTTGCTCTTATTGCAAGGCAAGTACGAAGAATGCATCAAGCTCTGTAGCCAAATTTTGCTCTACACCCCCAAGGCGACCATCCACCACCTGTTCATCATCTACTGCAACAACCAGCTCGGCCGCAAAGCCGAAAGCGAAGCGCAAATCAAGGAGCTCTACAAACAGCACCCGGACTTCGGCAGGCCATACGTTGAACAGATAATGAAGGGCGTCTGCCCTGAAATGCAAAAGAAATTCATGGACCACCTCCAGAATCTCTTCGTCTAAAAAATAACCCTAAGAACTACCCAAATGGGCTATTGCAAATAGCCCATGTTCAATGTATTTTTGGGCTGAGAAAAAGAGAGTTTACACCTCAAACATAGTGCTGCAAGAACCAGAAAAAGGATCCACCTCCCCAATTCAGTGCTCTTGCAGCATTTTTTTATGCGCTAACGTCATTCACGCTAGCGCAAGAAATTACGACTTGATTTTTTCGCACTTGAACGAGAGCTTGCCGTCTTCGACGCCCACGTAAATCGTGGAGAAGTCCGTCATAGTCCCGAGCAAAAGGCCTTCGGCGATTTCGTCTTCCACCAAATTCTGGATGGAGCGACGGATCGGGCGAGCACCCAGCGAAGCATCGTAATTGTGGTTTACAACAAATTCCTTTGCTTCCTGGCTCATTTCCAAGAGGATACCGCGATCGGAAAGGTTCTTCTGCAAGAATCCCATCTGGATGTCCACGACAGAAACGAGGTCCTTCTTCGATAGAGCGCGGAACACAATCTGTTCGTCCACGCGGTTCAAGAATTCCGGAGAGAACACGCGCTTGACTTCTTCACGAATGGCCGTTTCCATGCGTTCGTAATCGTCTGTCTCGCCCATCTTGGTAAAGCCCATGCCACTGCTATGGCGGACTTCACGGGCTCCAGCGTTACTCGTCATGATGATAATCGTATTCTTGAAGTTGATCTTGCGGCCATAGCTATCCGTCAAAATGCCATCGTCCAAAATTTGGAGGAGCAAGTTGTAAATGTCCGGATGAGCCTTTTCGATTTCATCGAGCAGCACCACAGAATACGGATGCTTGCGCACCTTTTCGCTCAGCTGGCCACCGCCATCTTCAAAGCCCACGTATCCCGGAGGAGCGCCAATCAAGCGGCTCACGCTATGCTTTTCCATGTATTCGCTCATGTCAATACGCACAAGTGAATCTTCGCTACCGAAAAGTTCCTTGCAAAGCACCTTCGCGAGTTCCGTCTTACCGACACCCGTCGGACCAAGGAACAAGAAGCTACCCATCGGGCGCTTGTTGTTGCGGATGCCTGCACGGCTACGGCGGATAGACTTCACAATCGCATCCACAGCCTGGTCCTGGCCAATCACGCGCTGCTTGATTTCATCGCCGAGGTGGATGAGCTTCTGAGCTTCTTCGCCACCGAGTCTACGCACCGGGATTCCCGTCATCTTGCTGATGACGTCACGGATAACGTTTTCATCGACAATCGGCGTTTCGGATTCTTCGCTCTGCAACTGTTTTTTGCGTTCGGCAATGCTATTCTGCAATTCTTCTTCGCGAGCGCGAAGCTGGGCTGCCGAAGTGTAATCCTGGTTAGCGACAGCCTCTTCCTTTTTCTGGAGGCATTCGCCAAGCTCGTCTTCCATGTTCTGCAAGTCCTGCGGAATCTTGATGGAATTCAAGCGCACGCGAGCGCCCGCTTCATCGAGCACGTCAATGGCCTTATCCGGCAAGAAGCGTTCGCTGATGTAGCGTTCACCAAGTTCAACGGCCGCACGCACGGCATCCGGCGTGTAATGGACATTGTGATGTTGTTCATACTTCGGGCGGAGGCCTTCGAGAATCTGGATAGAATCTTCGACCGTCGGCGGATTCACAATAATCGTCTGGAAGCGGCGTTCAAGAGCCGGATCCTTCTCGATGTACTTGCGGTATTCATCAAAAGTCGTAGCACCAATGCACTGGAGTTCGCCACGTGCAAGGGCGGGTTTAAAGATGTTCGATGCATCGAGGCTGCCTTCGGAGCCGCCTGCACCCACAATCGTGTGGAGTTCATCGATAAAGAGAATCACTGAATTGCCCACGCGCTGGAGTTCCATGATGAGGCCCTTCACGCGTTCTTCGAACTGGCCACGATACTTTGTACCGGCCACCATGGCAGCAACGTCAAGCGTCACAACGCGCTTGTTCGCCAAGAGATCCGGAATCTTGCGCTGTACAATCTTAAGAGCTAGGCCTTCAATAATCGCTGTCTTACCGACGCCCGGTTCGCCAATGAGCGCCGGGTTGTTCTTTTTACGGCGGCAAAGAATCTGGATCAAACGTTCAATTTCAGCTTCACGACCGATAATCGGATCGAGCTTGCCTGCGCGAGCCATCGCCGTGAGGTCACGACCGAAGTGTTCAAGAATCGGAGTCTTGGAACGGGACTGCGGAGCCGCCTGGCGCGTTTGCGTATAGCGTTCACGCGGTTCATCATCAGGCTGCTGACCGTCATCCATCGGCTGGCCATCGGCCTGGCGCTTGATTTGCATCAGCATTTCCTGATAGTTTTCAAACGTCACGTTGTACGTCGAGAGCGTTGCCGCAGCCGGAGAATCGGTCTGCTGCAAAATGGCAAGCATCAAATGTTCCGGGCCAATGAACTGGACGCCTTCTTCCTTGGCAATCTTAGCGGCATTGTAAAGCACCGCCTTGCACTGTCCCGTAAACGTCAAAAGACCGCCGTGGGTATCGCCACCGACCGTCATAAGGCCACCGTTCGTACTCAGCGCACGCTGGATGGTTTCACTGAGTTCCGTCAGGTTGACTTTCAAAGCCTTGAGCGTTTCCGAGGCAACACCAGAATCCTCGCGAACAAGACCAAACAAAAGGTGTTCTACCGTTACGCAGTCGCTCCCTAAATTGCGAGCAGCAATACGTGCCGCCTGCAGCGCTGCTTTTGCCTTAGCTGAAAAAATACCGTTAATATCTGCCATAAATTTTCTTCCACCTACTCCGCATTCTGAATAACACCATTATGCATAATCACACGGCGCTTTGCGAACTGCGCAAGCTTTTCATCGTGCGTCACAATCAAGAACGCCTGATGGAACTTTTCATTGAGTTCGCCAAAGAGTTCGTTCAATTTCGCCGAATTCGCTTCATCCAAGTTACCGCTCGGTTCATCTGCAAAAACGAGAGACGGGTTGTTCATGAGCGCACGCGCAATTGCAATTCGCTGGCGTTCGCCACCCGAAAGTTCTCGCGGCAAATGCTTGAGGCGTTCCTTGAGGCCAACCGTTTCCAAGAGCATTTCGGCACGTTCACGGCATTCCTTTTCGGGAGTCCCGAGAATACGCCCCGGCACGCAAACATTTTCGAGTGCCGTAAATTCCGTAAGCAAGTGATGGAACTGGAACACAAATCCCACATGAGAACGATGGTACAAATCGCGTTCTTCGCTATTGAACTTGCTGAGCGGTTTGCCGTTGAACAAAATTTCGCCCGAAGTCGGCGTGTCGAGCATTCCAACCAAATTCAAGAACGTCGATTTGCCGGAACCCGACGATCCCGTGAGAGCCACAAGTTCGCCAGCATCCATCGAAAAATTCACGCCCTTGAGGATTTCAAGTTTTTCACCCGTCTCGGAGAAAACTCTGCGAAGGTCGACTGTTTGCAATAAACTACTCATGTCTAATCGCCCCCACAGGATCCAAACGGCTAGCCTTCCATGCCGGCAAAAGCGTCGCGGACACGCACAAAACAATACCAATCACAAAAATCAAAACAACATCAATCAAGTGCACCGAAATCGGGAAATACGGAATCACGTACACATCGCCCGGGAGCTTAATGAAGTGGTAAGCCTCTTGCAACTTGCAGAGCACAAGTCCAACAGTTCCACCCACAACGGTACCGCCCACGCCAATGAAACTTCCCATCAGCATGAACACGCGCATCACGCCCGCCTTGCTAAAGCCCATGCTACGCAAGATGCCAATTTCCTTTGTCTTGTCAATCACCACCATGATAAGCGAGCTGATGATGTTGAATGCAGCGACCAAGATAATCAAACAAATCACCGCCGCCACAATGAACTTTTCGTAGTTCATCCACTTGAGGAGCGTGATGTTCTTGGACTTCCAATCCATCCCATAGTACGGATATGAGAGCCATGTCGCCATGCTATCGACCGCCTCGCCCGCTTTCCAGTGATCCTTGATGCGGAACTGGATACCGGTCACGGTGTTTCCCATGCCAAGCAACTTCTGCAAATCCGAAATGCCGACATACGCAAGGTTTCCATCGTATTCGTAAGTACCCGTTTCAAAGATGCCGCTCACCACGCACATCATCATCTTCGGGCCACCAGCACTCATCGCCTCGTCTGGACTCTGGAACGTCTGCAACACGAGTTTGTCTCCAACGACAACACGCAAGCGCGCCGCAAGCCCAGTCCCGAGAATAATTCCCGGACGGAGTTTGCCACCCATGTCCTGCAAACTATCGACAGAGTATTCTCCCCACTTGATGTACTTGTGGATATCCGTCACGCCCTTGGCTGTAGCTGGGTCAATGCCGTAAATGACAATGCCATCGTTCACCTTCTTGGAGCTGATGCCCACCTTGTAAACGATAAACGGCGACGACGCAACAACGTCAGGCACGCGCTTTTGCACTTCCTGCGTGAGGCTATCGTACGGCCCAATCGGATTGCCATTGTACGCCATCAGTTCAAAGTGAGCGTCCTTCCCAATCATCTGGGCCGTGACCTCTTCTTCGAAACCGTTGACCGCCGCAAGCGCCACCACTAGCGCAAACACGCCAATGGAAACGCCGAGCATACTGAAAATACCAATAAGCGAAACAAAGAGACTCTTGCGTTGAGCCCCCAAGTAACGCCATGCAATGAGGAGTTCGAGTTTGTTCATCTTAGACGAGAAATTGACGAGATGCTACACTTCCGGCTTCATGAGCGGGAAGAGCTGCACGTCGCGGATGGTCTGCTGGTTCGTGAGGAGCATGACCATGCGGTCAATGCCAAAGCCCACGCCGCCCGTCGGCGGAAGACCGCTTTCCACAGCATGCATGAAGTTTTCGTCCATCGGGTGGGTTTCACCTTCACCACCACGGCCACGACGCACCTGGTCTTCCAAGAGTTCGCGCTGACGGATCGGGTCGTTAAGTTCGGTGTAAGCGTTACCGAGTTCCCAGCCGTTTGCATACGGTTCGAACTGTTCGATGAGGCCTGCAGTCGTGCGGTGCTTCTTGCAGAGCGGCGTGCTTTCGGTCGGCATATCCTTGATGATCGTCGGCTGGATGAGCTTGCCTTCCAC
>JAEEGJ010006466.1_pt1 | contig 35086 bp, 32 predicted proteins | sample 8958761 | NCBI WGS metagenome assembly JAEEGJ01 (sample SAMN16246546, study PRJNA631951) | gut metagenome | biome: gut microbiome; feature: rumen; material: RS-attached | host: Bos | place: Iran: Karaj | collected 2018-10
TGGTGACGCTTACCAAGACCTTCGATGTGACAAGGCTCTGTAAAGTAAGCCGTCGGCGCGGTATGAAATTCAACATGCTGCTCTGCTGGTGCATCGGCAAGGCCGCATCAACGATAGAGGAGTTTTATATGTTGCCGCATAACGGCAAACTGTACAAGTACGACCGTATGGCCATCAACATGATAGTGGATAACATAAAGGGCGGACTCAGTTTCTGCGACGTTGCCGTAAGCGATGATCTGGAGACGTTTAATGCCAATTATCTGCATCTGACAGAGACCATCAGCCAGACCTGTCAGGACATCTTAGACGATGAGGCTATGATAGTAGGCACGTCGGCAGTGACTGGCACGGAACTCGACAGCATCGTCAATCAGTACAGCGGCATCTACACCAATCCCTTCCTGGCATGGGGTCGCTACCGCAAAGGCTGGCTGAAAACGACCTTGCCCATTTCCTTCCAGTTCCATCACGCCCAAATGGACGGCTCGCACGCCGCCCGATTCTTAGAAGAACTGCAAAAGACAATCAACACGATATAAATAATTATGTATAAAACTAGCAATTTACCCAACACCCGAATCGATGTGGCCGATGCCTTGAGAGGTATCGCTGTAGCCGGCATTATCCTGTATCACTCCGTAGAGCACTTCAATATCTTCACCCAAGAGCCTATAGTCCATCCGCTGGCGAGCGACCAGACGGTGGCCGACGTGCTGGCTTGGCTGCTCTCAGGCAAGATGTATGGCATCTTCGCCATGCTCTTCGGACTGAGTTTTTTCATCATGAACGACAACCAGCAGCAGAAGGGCAAGAATTTCTCTCTGCGCTTTGCCTGGCGCATGTGCCTATTGTTCGGCTTTGGCATTGTCAACGTGGCCTTCTACGATGGCGACATCCTGATGCTCTATGCCTGCTACGGCTTGCTGCTCATCCCCATCAGTTATCTGCCGTCGAAGTGGGTGTGGTGCATCATCGCCCTGCTCGCCATCCAACCCGTAGAACTTTATTGCCTGCTGACAGGCACCACGATTGACCACAGCACTCTATGGGAAGTGTATGGCAAGATCAACAGCGCACACCAACATGGTACATTCTGGGAAAACACCCTCACCAACCTGCGATATGGTTTTGAGGTGAATTTCCGTTTCAATATCTTCAGCGGACGACTCACGCAGCTGCTCTGCCTCTTCATCCTCGGCATGCAGTTAGGGCGGCAGAGATTATTCTACAGTGAGGGGCGAAATCTGAAGATTTGGCATTGTATCCTCATGTGCTCTGCCTTCATCGTCATCGCGCTAAGTTTCGTGGATTTCGGGGAGCTGGACTTCTGGCTCAAGCCCATCTACAACCTCATTATCTTACTGATGATCGTCTCGGCTGTGGTGTCTGCTTGGTATGCCTTCGAGGGTGTACGCAGTGTGCTCCATCACCTTTGCATTTTCGGACGCATGAGCCTTACCAACTATCTGCTTCAGTCCGTCATCGGCTGCGCCATTTTCTGCGGCTATGGGCTTGCCTGCTACCACTATTTAGGCATCACCTATGCTGTCATGGTCGGATGCGGAATGATCGTTTGTCAGTATATCTTCGCCCGTTATTGGTTTGCCAGCCATCTTCGCGGACCATTAGAAGGCCTTTGGAGAAAACTGACATGGATCTAAAAAATAGCATAACTAGCTAAGTCCTGCGACCAGACATTTTGAAAAAAATCTCTTGCGGCTATTGACTTTAAGGAATATTTTTGTATCTTTGCAGCAAAAAGAAAGATTATGGATTTATTACACATTATTGCTGTCATCGCCTTAGTGGTTATCGGAGTGCTTATCTTCAGAAGCAAGAACAACGGATAATAGACAATGAAAAAAGCATTAAAGATTGCACTGTTGTGCGTGTTGGGACTGATAGTCGTAGTCGGCGTATTAGTCTGGATGGAGTTCAGCCCGCTGGTAAAGGGTGCCAGATCATGCGAGAAACTTGACAACGGATTGTACTATATGGAGTACAAAGGTGATGACGGATTCGACGAACTGATGGCAAAAGGCGGATTCGAATCAGTCGACCAATTGGCCAGTTACGCCATCGAGTTCCTGTCGAAAGGTCACTACAAGCCAGAGGTGAAGACGTCGAAAGAGAGCTTCGGTTGCTCGGCACTCACTGTCACCACACCCGATGGCGACATCCTGATGGGACGAAATTTCGACTTCCCGTCGGCCACTGGCGTTGTGATGCACACCATTCCTACTCGCGGCTACGAAACGATCACCACCTTCAATGTGGAGTTCTACGGATTTGGCAAGGACTTCAAGCCCGAGGGATTCAAAAACCAGTATATGTGTCTGACTGGTCTGTTTCTAGCCCTCGACGGCATCAATGAGAAAGGTCTCGCCATTGCCGATCTGATGGCTGGCGACTCGATAGAGACACATCAGCGCACCAGCAAACCCGACCTTACCACAACGGCCGCCATCTGCTATATGCTGAAGAATGCTGCCAACGTCAATGAGGCGATAGACCTGCTGAAAGGCATCGACATGCACTCTGACATCGGCTCCGCTCACCATTATGCGATGGCCGATGCCTCGGGCAGAAGTGTGGTGGTGGAATATGTCGACAACGAGATGGTGGTTGTAGAGTCACCGGCAGTGGCCAATCACTACCTCTGCGAGCAGAAGCACAATGTGGGACTCGCCGAGGGCGACAATCGTTACGACCGTCTCTGCCAGCGGTTCGAGCAGACAGGAGGCGTCATGAGTAAGAAGCAGCTGACCGAGGCCATCGCCACTGTATCACAGCCTCAGCGGGAAGGTTTCCTCGGCACGGCTTGGACGATGGTGATGGACCTGAAGGATCCTTCGGTTACCTATTATTCCCGTCGCCATTTCAGCAAGTCGTTCCACTTCAAATTGTCACAGACGAAATAATTTTAGTCAAAAAGGGCAGTGCCACACTGTGACCTTCGGTCGCCCACGCCTTGATCAGCTCACCGGCTGCATCACATAGCGAGTGTCACTGATTATTTTGTGCTATCTTCTTTATGATTCGTGCAGGATTGCCAGCAACCACCACGTTGTCTGGCACATCCTTTGTCACTACAGCGCCAGCGGCAACGACGGCATTTCTGCCAATGGTTACACCCGGACAGATGATGGCACCGATGCATATCCACGCATTCTCTTTGATTGTCACCTTTCCGAAATGGAATAGGTTATGCCTGTCGTACAGGTCATGGTCGACCGTTGCAATCTTAACCTCCGGGCCAATCAGCACGTTGTCTTCTATCACAACCTTTCCGGGAGAGAGTATTGTTGCTCCCTTGTTGATCGTGATGTTCTTACCAAGTGTGATCCGACATCCACAATCACAATAGAAAGGGGAAACGATAGCGACACTGTTATCTATCTCACATTGGAACAGTTCTTCCAGCAGCCCCTTGTAATCAGGATCTGTAGGTTTCCTGGACGAGATCTTCAGGCATAGTGCATGACTCCGTATCATCTCTGCCTCTACGTTACGCATGCGAGGGTCTCTCTTGTCGCCTGACCCGGTGGCATCTATTATATCAAACATACAGCTGAAAGGTTAAATATCGGTTCTAACTGACCCTCATATTTTAGCACTTTATTAGGCTTCTGATGGGCGAGTTCCAGCATCTTGTCGTACTGGCCTGTCAGTTCTGCATAATTGATGTTCTGCGACGTAAAGAATTCGGAAGTCCTGCCCGTTTCCTTTATCATTTTCTGCAACTCGGTGTAGCTATTCATAAAGAGGGTGCTGTCGACAGGTTCTTTACAGAAGGCGGCTTCGCATTTATAGGCCAGGATATTCATCTGCTGGTAGGGCGTCAGGTCGGGCTCCCGCTTGCTTCTGTTAAGTGCGTCAAGGGCTTCTTCCTTCCGATGCTTAACGAGGTGGATTTTGGCAAGCATCCAGTAAATATGGGTGCAGTTGATATTCGGCAGATATTGGTTCTTGTAATCAATGGCCTGTTTACACAATTCCACTGCCCGATCGTCCATGCCCACTTTTACTGACATATTGGCCTGCGTGTAAAGGGCGGTGATGAGGCCGTACTTGCTGTCATGCTCTTTGGCATAGTCGCGCATCTCGTCGGCCACTTTCAGTCCCTTCTGGGGGTTGTGACGGAAAGTGAAGGTGGCCAGGTTCGACCACGACTTGTAATACAGCTCCTCATCGTTGGCTTTCAAACAGAGATCCATCAGTTTACGGACTTTTTCTGTGTATGCCTCGGTTTCGTATGTGTCGAAGAGGGCGTTGGCCTCTTTCTTGGCTTCTTCTTTAGCATCTTCGAGCTCTTTTGATGTCTCTGCAGCTGCCATACAGGGGATACAGACGAGCCATATCAGGATGGAAATGATTGTTTTGCTCATGTGGTTCTCTTTTGCACTCATTTACTTCTGGCGGCAAAATTACGAAAAAAAACCTTTTCTCCCAAATATTTCTCTCTTATTCGTTACGGAAAAGCAGAATAAGCTTGATGGTGCAAGAATGAAATCCGTGATATCAGAGACCTGTTAGTGAATATTTTAAAGAGAAAATTTGGAACTTTCGGAAAATAACCTTAAATTTGCACTCAATTAGAGTAGGAACAATATATGAAGAAGATTTTTCTTATGGCGTTGTCGCTCATGTTCGTTTGGGCAGTGGGCAATGCAAAAGTAAATGGTAGTGACAATGAGGCAGAAACGCCCGATGGCGTGGAGGCTGTGGATTTAGGACTTAGTGTGAAATGGGCAAATATGAATGTGGGCGCAACGAAGGATTCCGGCTTTGGCACTTACTTCGCATGGGGTGAGGTCAAACCAAAGCATTACTATTCCTGGGGAACCTATTCATGGAGTCATAAAGATACCACCTTCTTGCTGAAGTATTCCACTACCGACAAGAGGCATCAGCTGGCGCTCTCTGACGATGCTGCCCGCGCCAATTGGGGCGGTGAATGGAGAATGCCTACTGTTGGTGAGTGCGAGGAGTTGATAGACCCGAATAAATGCGAATGGGAATGGATCACGAAGGATGGTGTCAACGGCTATAAGGTCACAGGCAAGAAGACGGGCAATTCCATTTTCCTCCCCATTACCGGTTTCCGATTCTATGGGGATGTTCAGTTCCGTGCAATCAAAGGCATTTACTGGACATCGACGCTCCATACGAGCAATCCCGTTAAGTCATGGTTTCTGCAATTCGACGGCTCTAATATCGACGTGACCTTCGGAAAACTTTCAAGTAATCGTTTCAGTGGCCGTTGTATCCGTGCCGTCAGGTAGCAGCTGATTGTTAGGCATCTGCGATCAATTGTCAGAGGCTGGCCTGTAACTTGCTGTCACAGGCATATTGGCCGCTTTCCAAGCGATGATGCCACCTTTCAGGTTCACTAGTTTGTAACCTTCATAACTGAGTTTTCCGGCTGCGCCAGCAGAGCGTCGGCCACTTCGGCAGTATACGGCAATCTTCTTGTCCATAGGAAGTGTTGCCTTTGCTTTCTCTACAAAATCGCTCTGTTGATAGTCGATATTGATAGCCCTTTCCAGATGCCCTTCGGCGAATTCACTGGCGGTTCTTACGTCGAGCACAACCACATTGGTGTCGGCTGCCAATTCTGCGAATCCGGTAACATCTGCGTTTCCAAAATTCTCTTGGCCACATGCGGAGTTCAGTCCCAGCACAGCCAATAAACAGGTTAAAATTTTCTTCATAAACAATCCTAAAATTTGGTGCAAATATAGTAATAATTCAGCAAATATGCCTAAATTTGCAGAAAAATAAAGAAATATTGGGTAAAATGAGGCAAATGTTTAAAGGATTTCTCATAGGTGGAGGCTTTATCATTGCGGGAACAATACTGGAATTGTGCTTCGGTCCTGTGACGTGGGAGGTTTTTGCGTGGCCTGTCAACGGGATCGTTTTGGCCGGATTCCTAGTGATGATTGCCATTGTGTTTCTGTTACGGAAACGGGGCAGCGTTTTCCGCTTTATTGGTACTTATCAGGCTGCCATACCAACGCTTGTCTACGTCGTTGTGCTGACTGTCATCATGGGATTGACGCGTCAGGATGTTCATGGTGCATGGTTTAATAATATGCTGACATTTTGGCCCTTTGTGCTCATCTATGTGTATATGGCAATGATTCTCGGTGTGGTGATTCTGCGCCGTTTGTCGAATCTGTCCAGCTGGCAGCGTGACGTTCCCTTCCTTCTGAACCACCTTGGTTTGTTTCTCGCGATGACTACCGCAACATTGGGTAATGCTGATATGCAGCGGCTGAAGATGATTACGGAAGTGGGTAAACCAGAATGGCGAGCAATGACACAGGATGGCGCTATCCGTGAGATGCCATTGGCCATTGAGCTGAAACGGTTTATTATGGAAACCTATGACGATGGCTCACCCAAGCGTTTCGCATCGGATATTCAGATTCTGACGAAGTCGCGTAAAAACATGCAGGTCACCATCGATGTGAACAAACCCGCCGAGGTGGATGGTTGGAAGATCTACCAATATGGCTATAATACGGAGATGGGGGCTATGAGTCAGATCTCGATATTAGAACTGGTGAGCGACCCGTGGTTGCCATTGGTTTATACAGGTATTTATATGATGCTGGGTGGAGCAGTGTCTATGTTTATTTTGGGTGGTAGGAGAAAACGTGTATGATTTGGGAGCAATTTATCTATTTCGCGATAACGGCAGTACTGCTATGGGCAGTAGGGGCGTGGGCGGCATGGCGTAATAAGACTGCATTGACTTATATATCGACCGTCATTGGACTTGCCGTTTTTTTCAGTTTTATCTTGATGATGTGGATTTCGTTGGAGCATCCGCCATTGCGCACGATGGGTGAGACACGACTATGGTACTCTTTCTTCCTTCCATTGGCAGGTATTATTGTCTACTCGCGCTGGAAATATAAATGGATACTCTCGTTTTCAACAGTGTTGGCACTGGTGTTCATTTGTGTCAATATCTTCAAACCTGAGATTCATTCCAAGACGTTGATGCCTGCTTTGCAGAGTCCTTGGTTTGCTCCTCACGTCATTGTGTATATGTTTGCCTATGCGGTCTTAGGTGCTTCGACGGTAATGGCGCTTTACCTGCTCTTCATAAAAAAGAACAGAGTATCAGATGAGGAATACGAGATTACTGATAATCTTGTCTATGTAGGTCTCGCTTTTATGACCATTGGCATGCTCTTTGGTGCTCTTTGGGCTAAGGAGGCTTGGGGACATTACTGGTCGTGGGATCCCAAGGAGACCTGGGCTGCTATCACCTGGTTTTCTTATTTAGTCTACATTCACTATCGCCAGTTACCGAAGCAAAAGCCCAGGTTGGCCTTCTGGATGCTTATTCTCTCCTTCGTTCTTCTACAGATGTGTTGGTGGGGCATCAATTACCTGCCATCCGCCCAAGGCACCAGTGTACATACGTATAATTAGATTATTTTCAGAAAAGAATAATGAAGGAAGTTTGTGATTTTATTGCCCGATGGATGGGCGTGATCGTACTATTGGTGGCTGCTTTGTCGTTGATAGTGCCTGCTTCGTTTTTATGGATTGATACCAAGACCATTAATCCTTTGTTGGGTGTCATTATGTTCGGCATGGGCTTGACGCTTTCGCCACATGATTTCAGAATCGTGCTGAGTCATCCGAAGGATATTCTCATTGGATGTCTGGCACAGTTTACGGTAATGCCGTTACTGGCTTTCGGGTTGGCGTGGGCATTCTCACTGCCTAAAGAGTTGGCATTGGGCGTTATTCTCGTAGGCTGTTGTCCTGGCGGCACAGCCTCGAACGTGATTACCTATCTGGCAAAGGGTGATTTGGCCTTGTCGGTAGGCATGACGGCCACTTCAACCTTACTGGCACCCGTGCTGACACCACTGTTAGTGTGGCTGATGGCAGGGACAATGGTGGATGTCGACACGATGGGCATGTTGCTGAGCATTGTCTATGTGGTCATTGCGCCTATTATTTGCGGTTTGCTTTGCCAACGTTTCCTGCCACGGATAACAAAGTGTGTGGTACCGTATCTGCCAGCCCTCTCATCAATTGCGATAGCTATGGTTGTGGGCATTGTCGTATCACATAATGCTGACCGTCTTTTGGTTGGCGGACTTATGGTGGTCGTCGTGGTGATGGCCCATAATCTGCTAGGTCTTTTGATTGGTTATATACTGGGGCGTCTGTTGCGATTGACAAGACCGAAGTGCGTGGCTCTTAGCATCGAGGTTGGTATGCAGAACTCTGGTCTTGCCTCATCGTTGGCCGTGCTCCATTTTGCAGCTTTCCCGTTTGCAACGATTCCTGGAGCTGTGTTCAGCGTGTGGCATAACATCAGTGGTGCAATGGCAGCCAAACTATACCAAAGAAATAGTCTTAAAAATAAATGATATGAGTTTCGAATATATGTCGCAAGAAGGCTATGATAAACTCGTGGCCGAACTCCATCAGTTGGAGAGTGTAGAACTGCCTCAGGTGAGGGAGGCGATTGCTGAGGCGCGCGATAAGGGTGACCTGAGTGAGAATTTTGAATATCACGCAGCCAAGCGTGAGCAATCGCGCTTGTTGGGTAGGATACGTTTCAAGCAGAAGGTATTAGCCAATGCAAGGGTGGTGGATATGTCGCGCTTGGCTGGTGACAATATCCAACTGCTCAGTAAAGTGGAAATGACCAATCTGGCCAACAATGCCAGGATGACCTATACAATAGCCAGTCCGCACGAGGCGAATCTTCGTGAGGGGAAAATCTCGATTAACTCGCCTATCGCGCAGGCGCTTCTGAATAAGAAGGTTGGTGATGTGGTTGAGGTAAAGGTACCTGCGGGATTGTTGAAACTGCGCATTGAGAACATCTGCCAGTGAAGACGCAAAAGGCACCCCCGCTAGCGGGGGTGCCTTTGTCTTGTGTCTGCTTGCCTTGTTGATTACTGGGCGGGCTGTGCAGGAGCCTCCTTGGCAGGAGCTTCGGCAGCAGGAGCCTCAGCGGCAGGAGCGGTCTCCTTCTGTTGGCTGGCACCGAAACCAGGCAGGTTGTTGGGATTCGTGGCGGGTGCCTCGATGCCCTCCATTACAGAGCCTGTGGAAGAACCCTGAGGAGCTACATAAGCGCAAACGACGCTGAGCACAACCATAGCGGCTGCGAGACCCCAAGTGGTTTTCTCGATGAAGTCTGTGGTCTTGCGAACACCACCAATCTGATTGTAGGAGGAGAAATTGGAAGCCAGACCGCCTCCTTTAGACTCCTGGATAAGCACGATGCCAATCATCAGCACGGCTGCTACTACGATGAAAATTACAAATAATGTGTACATCTTTTTTACTTTTATTTTGTATTGTTATTAATAATCAACTTCTTTAAAAAGCGGATTTGGTCTGCAAAGTAAGCATTTTTTTTCGGATAAACCAAACTTAATCGCTGAATAATTTCAAGAGCCTGCGAATATTTACCCTGTTTTATGTAAATTCGGGCCAATGTTTCGGTAAAGACACCCTCGTTGGGGGTATTTTCGTCGTTTTCGGTCACTTCTTCCGTAAATGGCTGACTTGGAAGATCTTCGTTGAGCGTAAAACGTCCTTTGTCAATATTTATGAAATCGTCAATCAAACTCTGTCCTTTCATTTTCGGAATAGCATCGTCCCCAAGTGTCTCACCCTCCGTCTCGAGCAGATAGGCAACATAGTCGACTGCAGCATCGGCAGGGGTGGGCTTGCGACGACTCTTTTTCTCTTCATCGGTTTCACCCTCTTGAGGAATGGAGTCGAGGAAATCGTTGATCAACGAGAGTGTGCGGTTAGGAGAATTCTGAGTACTCTCATTGCTTTGACTATTCTGATGGCTCGGATGGCGGTAGTGGATGGCCTCGATCATCTGGAAGAGCACGCGACGGTCGGTGATATAGATTGCTGCTCGGCGCAACTCCTCGTCGAAGGTAGGATCGTGGAGCAGATAGAGGTTCTGGAGCAGAAGCAGACGAACCGTCTGATAGTAGGGATAGAGAGCCAGCAGGGAACGCAACTCGTATAACGTGTCGCGGTTTAGGCGTTCGGGGTGTTGGGTCAGTTCTGCAATGTCCATTGTTTTACTGTTGGATGGTTACCATTGTGCCACAGAGGCATTGAATATCTGGTCGCAAAGATCCTTCACCATAGCAGTGACGAGTTCTTCCTGTACAGCACTCAACGACAGTGTTGAATCGTAGGCCTTTTGCGTGGTGAATTGCTTCTCAAAGTCCTGCGTGTGATCCTTGTTGTTTGTGAATCGTACGTTGACAGTGATGGAGAGTTCTACCTGTGCCGATACAGCGTCGGCTGTAACGGCCTTGTTGCGTTGCTCGTAACGGGTAATCTCCCCCTCAAGCTTAAGGTCGCCATTACGCTTGACCTGCGAAAGCTTGGTGCTGTTTCGGAATTGGTCTTTCAACTGGTTGTTGAAGATGGCCCCCATTGGTGCCCATACATAGCTGCTTCGAACGGGGAAGTCGGCAATTTGGATGGACTTGATTTTCGTGTAGTCGATACTGGCGCCGTTGAACGTGTAACTGACTTTACACGATGACAGGCTGAGGAGACAAAAGAATGAGAGCAGACACACCAGTCCATACTGTTTAAGTCGGCGATAGAGCGTACGGTCGCTGATGCCTAACTCCTGAGCGGCTTTCTTGCGGTTGCCGTTGTTGCGGTCAAGGGCCTTTTCCAGCATCTGCTTACCAAGCACGTTCAAATTGAGGCTCTCGGGCTCTTTTTCTGGCTCCACATATTCCTCAGCCACTGCGTCCTCGAGAGTGGGAGAGAGAGGTTGTATGGGGCTGATTGGAGCCAATTGGGTGCCAGTCATTGAGTCGACAGGGATAGTCTTAAGGTTTTGCACTTCTTCGATTCGTTTTTTGAGATTGCCCATTTCACGGCGCATGTCGTTGACATTACCGCGTAGCTCAAACAGAATCTTGTATAGGATTTCGCGCTCATTTTCGAACGAGTGGTCACCGCCTTCGTGATGGATGGTAGCCAATTGAGTGGTGTCCTGATCCTGTGGAATGAATTTTGCGAGGATCTCGGGGGTGATGATACGCTCTTTGCTGAAGATGGATATCTGCTCGGTGATACTCTTGAGTTGGCGGATGTTGCCAGGCCATTTATAATGCATGAGCATCTGTTTGGCTTCGTCGGTGAGGGTCACACGGTCCATTTTGTATTTCTCTGACATCTCCATGGCGAACAAGCGGAACAGGAGGACCACATCCTCGCCTCTGTCGCGAAGGGCAGGCATTTGAATGTTCACACGGTTCAGACGATAATAGAGGTCGCCACGAAAACGACCTTCGCTGATGGCTTTCTCAATGTTGACGTTGGTAGCGGCCACGATGCGTACATCTGTCTTGCGCACTTCTGTGGCTCCTACGGGGATGTATTCGCCGTTTTCCAGCACACGGAGCAATCGTGCCTGGGTGGCCATTGGCAGTTCGCCCACCTCATCAAGGAAAAGGGTTCCCTTGTTGGCAACGCCAAAGTAGCCGGGGGAGTCGTTGATGGCACCCGTAAACGAGCCTTTCACGTGGCCGAAGAGTTCACTGTCGATGGTGCCCTCGGGGATGGCGCCACAGTTGATAGCGAAGTATTTTTCTCGTCGTCTGGGGGAGTTGTCATGGATTAGTCTGGGCAGAATGTCCTTACCCACACCACTCTCACCGATGATAAGCACACTGATGTCGATAGGTGCTACCTTCAGGGCATCGTCGAGTGCACTGTTTAGTGCTTCGCAGTTGCCTACGATATTATAGCGTTGTTTGATGCTTTGTAGTTCGGATGTCTTCATTCATTCTCTGTTTTATCGTCCAAAGGGGCCTTGTCATCGCGTTTAAACTGATCCTTGGCCTTTACAGCGAAGCGTGCCTTCTCACCGTCCTCACGCTTCTCGTGGTACAGTTTAGGCAGGGGGTTGGCCAAAGGCTCGTCGTAATGGATTCGGTTGCGGAATATGTCGATGGCTGCATAGATGGCATGACGCAGCGAAGCTGGGTCGGCAATGCCTTTACCAGCGATGTCGAAGCATGGATCGTGGTTGGGGGTGGTGATTACGAAGGGGAATCCCGCCTTCATCTTCACGCCAAATTCCTTGGCCTGTGTTTTGAAGGGTACATTGCCTTGGTCGTCGTACATTGCCAGAATGCTATCGAAGCTGGTTTGAAGGTCGTTGCCAAAGAAATCATCTGCAGTATACGGACCATAGACTTGAATACCAGCTTCCTCAACGGTTTTGAGGGCAGGACAGATAATGTTCTCTTCTTCAGTTCCCAACTGTGGGTTGAGGGCCAGTACGGCAATACGGGGGTTGTTGATACGAAAATCACGCTTTAGTGAAGTATGCAGCAATCGGCATTTCTCAACAAGTTTGTCGGAGGTGATGCTGGCGGCCACATCTTTAATCGGCAGATGGTTGGTTGCCAGTGCGATACGAATGTCATCGGCAAACATGATGAGTAGCGATTTGTCGTCAGGGTCGGGGGTGTGACTGGGCACCACGGGCGCCTGGACAAGTACATCGTAAAGGCCGTTCTTCAGGTCTTCTTTAGCACGCTGAAGGGCCTTGCGAGCTGCTTCAGCCGACTGGGGGGTGGGGGAGCCTAATTCCACCTTCACCTCATCGTCGAAAGTCGTCAGCAGGTTGAGCTTGTCGGGATGGGCCTCCTCTGCTTTGGAGATAATGGAAAAGGGCGTCTCCAGTTGCAGGGTGTTGCGGTGGTAGGTAGCAATCTTCGGATTGCCATAAACAATAGGTGTACATAAATCGAGCATCCCGCTATCTTCGAAAGCCTTGAGGATAATCTCATAGCCGATGCCGTTTGTATCTCCATGCGTGATAGCTACGCGTATCTTTCTATTCTCCATTTATATAGTTTACAAATTTACGATTTACTGTTTATTTTTTTTTGCTGTCGAAAGCAGTCCGCAGGCAGCGAAGATGTCTTGTCCGCGACTGGCTCTGATGGTGGTGAACACGCCGTGTGCCGTCAGGTAGTCACGCAATGATTCCATGCGCCTCTCATCGCTGGCGGGTAGGTCAACACCAGGTATCTCGTGGAAGCGAATGAGGTTGACCCTGCATTCCAACCCTCGTAGAAGTTTGATAATCTCACGTGCATGCATCATGCCGTCGTTGAGTCCGCCAAAACAGATATATTCAAACGAGCAACGTCGTTGATGGGTGAAATCATACTGGCGCAGCAGGTCGACCACTTCCGTGATGCTCATCTGCCGTTCTGCGGGCATCAGCATTCCGCGCTGTTCCGGCAGAGGAGAGTGCATCGAGATGGCCACATGGCATTCGCTCTCGTCGAGGAACCGCTTGAGTTTGTTTCTGATGCCGACACTGCTCACGGTAATGCGTTTTGGACTCCAAGCCCAGCCGTAGTCTGCCGTGAGGATCTGCGTAGCTCTGAGCACTTGGTCAAGATTGTCCATCGGCTCTCCCTGACCCATGAAAACAATATTTGTCAAATCCTGACACTCAGGCAGAGCGTAAATCTGATTCAGGATATCAGCTGTCGTAAGGTTGCCTTCGAAACCTTGTTTGCCTGTCTGACAAAACAGACAGTTCATCTTGCAGCCCACCTGACAGGAGACGCAGAGTGTGGCGCGGTCGTTGTCTGGGATAAAGACAGTCTCCACGAACTTTTCAGGATTTCCGGATGATCCGGATTCTCCAGCCCTCACAGGAAAGAGATACTTGATGGTACCATCTTTCGAACGCTGGCAATCGATGGGTGACATGGTGCCCACTTCATATTTCTCTTTCAGCTTCTCGCGGTTGGCTTTTGAGATATTGGTCATGTCGTCGATGCTGGTAACATGCTGCTGATAGAGCCATTTTGCAATCTGTGTGGCCGTGAAGGCAGGCATGCCAAGATCACCCACGACGACTTTCAGTTCGCCGAGTGTTCTACCGATGAGCGTCTGCTTTTCACTGTCCATCCATGTCTGATTTTTAGAATTCGTGTGCAAAGTTAGTGCAATTCGCGCGAAAAACCAAATTATATTTGAGTTTTTAAAAAATAATGCGTATCTTTGCAACAAATTTACAATATCCAAGTATAAGAACTGTCATGAGAGAAAAGATAGATTGTTTCTTGCCAGCCGTTGATGAGCACTTTGCACAAGAAATCGTCTCACAACTGCGGAACAGCAAGACCATCCAGCATATCACTTTATTGGAAACCAGTCTGCAGAGTAGCAATACGCTGATGCAGGTGGCGGAGAATGCCAAAGCTGACTATGTTCTGCTTCTGACAAAACCCGTGAAGGTGTCGTTGGGGCAGGGAGCGCTCGACCGTATGCTCCGTGTGGCCTGCGATTCGAATGCGGCGATGGTTTATTCTGACTATATCTCCAAGAAAGAGTCGGAAGGTAAGGCTATCACCGAAAAACATCCTGTGATCGACTATTTCCCTGGTAGTATCCGTGATGATTTCGATTTCGGAAGCCTGTGGTTGTTTAAAACTTCGTTGTTGCATACTTTTGCCATGCAGGCGGGTGAGCACGATTATCAGTATGCCGGACTCTATGCCTTGCGCTTGTTTTTGAGCCGCAAAGGACAACTATTCCATATTAACGAGTGTCTGTATACGGAAGAAGAGACTGATTTGCGTGCTTCAGGTGTAAAGCAGTTTGATTATGTGAATCCCCGCAACCGCGAGGTGCAGATAGAGATGGAGCATGCCGCCACCGCTCATTTGGCTGAGATTGGGGCCAAGATAGATCCATCGTTCTATCGCCGTCCTGATTTCAACGAGCAGGATTTTGACATTGAGGCTTCAGTGGTGATTCCTGTCTATAATCGCGAAAAGACCATCATGGATGCTGTCAACAGCGCCCTCGGGCAGAAAGCTAACTTCAAGTTCAATGTTATTGTTGTGGATAACCATTCTACTGATAAGACTACAGAACTACTTGACGGCATGCACGATGAACGGCTGATTCATATTATCCCTAAGCGTGAAGACTTAGGTATTGGCGGCTGCTGGAATGTGGCGATTAATGATGACCGTTGTGGCCGCTTTGCTGTACAATTGGATTCCGACGACCTCTATTCTTCGCCGAAAACGTTGCAACAGATTGTGGATACATTTTATAAACAGCATGCCGCGATGGTAGTGGGCAGCTATAGGATGTGCGACTTTGATTTGAATACGCTGCCTCCAGGTCTAATTGACCACAAGGAGTGGACAGATGAGAACGGTCCCAATAACGCACTGCGTATCAATGGTCTTGGCGCTCCCCGTGCATTTTTCACCCCTCTGTTGCGACAGGTCCAGTTCCCTAACACCAGTTATGGCGAGGATTATGCCCTTGGGTTGGTTTTTTCGCGTCATTACCGTATTGGACGCATCTATACAGAACTTTATTTGTGTCGTCGTTGGGGTGGAAATAGCGATGCAGCCCTCAGTATCGATAAGATCAATGCTAATAACCTCTATAAGGATCGCCTGCGTACGCTTGAGATTGCTGCTCGTCAGCAGATGCTTCAAGGGAAACAAGAACTGATGGCAGACTCTCCTTTGCAGCGTTTTTTCAACCGCCAGTTGGAGAAGTGGGAAGCTGCCCGACAGCGATATCAAGACTTACGTAGTGTCAAGACGCGTGAACTGGCAGTGGGAACCTATAGTATTCATGTGCAATGGAATCCTGCTCGTATAGTGTCTACTGGAGCGAAAATTGACCAGAAGACCATTGCAGAGCGCCCTTGTTTCCTCTGTGAGCAAAATCGACCTAAGGAGCAGATTAAGAAGGAAATTGACGGGCAGTATGAATTGCTCGTGAATCCTTTCCCGATTTTGCAGCAGCACTTCACTATTCCTTCGCTGAAACACCATCCGCAGCGTATTCTCGAATCGTATGGCGAGATTCATAAACTGTTGGAGGAATATCCAGAAATGATGGTGTTCTACAATGGTCCGCAGTGTGGCGCTTCTGCACCTGATCATGCCCATTTCCAGGCAGGCACTAGTGGTTTACTGCCACTTCAGATGTCGTGGCAGCGGTTGTCTCGCAATCTGACGCAACTCGTCAGCCTGAACGATGATGAGGATATTTCGCTCATCGATGACTATCCTTGTACGGCCTTGTTGATACGAAGTCGTTCACAATATGGCGACGAGCAGTTATTCCGTCGACTTTATGAGGCGTTGCCTGCTGTTGATCCAGAGCCTATGATAAATATCGTGGCATGGCGTTGTAACGATGATTTCCTGTCAGTGGTATTTCCTCGTACGAAACATCGTCCTGACTGTTATTATAAAGAAGGTAGTGATCAGTATATCATCTCTCCGGGTGCCCTTGATATGGCAGGACTTATTATTACTCCGCGACAGGAGGATTTTGAGCGCCTTACACCAGAAATGGCACTAGGTATTCTCGACGAAATCACTTTGAAGGGCGAGGCCTTGCAAACTGTCATTGACCATTTGCAGGATAAAGATCAGAGTTCAGAACTCAAAGTTCAATGGGCAAAAGAGCCAAATGTCACAGTGGGTATCATCAGTGCCGAGAAAATATCGTTTGTGCTTAACAAACCCTATACTGCCAAAGGCGAGGTGTTGACGGGTCTTCAAACGGTGGCATTCTCTGAGGGTGGTATTTTGTGGCGTGGTAATCAGTACCGCGAACTTACCTTTACGCCTCAGGATGACGATGCTTCCTTCTCACTTCATGATGTCACGATTGGCGTCAATTTCCATTGGGAGCGCAAGGAGACACAGGTGTTCTGTGGCACCCTGCGTCTGGTAGTTGAAGCTGATAAGATTGTAGCCATCAATGAGTTGCCTGTAGAACGTTATCTCACCAGCGTTATTTCGAGCGAGATGTCGGCCACAGCTTCTTTGGAATTCCTCAAGGCGCATGCTGTGATCTCTCGTTCTTGGCTTCTGGCACAGATAGCCAAGCGACAGCAGATGGAGAAAGGAGGATCCTCCTTCTTCTCGTTCATCAAGAAGGACGATGAATTGATTCGTTGGTATGATCGTGATGACCATACTATTTTCGATGTGTGTGCCGACGATCATTGTCAGCGTTATCAAGGTATTACTAAACAGTCGAGTCCCGCTGTGGAACAGGCCATTCAGGCTACTCGCGGACAGATTCTAGCCTACGAGGATGAAATATGCGACACCCGGTTCTCGAAATGTTGTGGTGGACAGACAGAGGAATTCCAGTATTGCTGGGAGGATACGCCGAAACCTTACCTTGTTTCGTTCCAAGATCCTTATTGCAACACCAGTGATAAACATATCCTTTCGCAGGTGCTGAATGATTTTGATCGGGAGACCCCCGATTTCTATCGCTGGACAGTAGAATACACTCAGGATCAGCTCTCCGAATTGGTCAATCGCAAGCTGAAAGATGATTTTGGTACCATTACCGACCTGATACCTCTTGAGCGTGGTAAAAGTGGCCGCATCTGGAAATTGAAGATAGTGGGAACCAAGAAGACTTTCACTATTGGTAAAGAACTCGAAATCCGTCGTGCCCTAAGTGAAACCCATCTCTATTCCTCTGCCTTTGAGGTGGAGAAACAGGATAATCGCTTCATCCTTCATGGTTCAGGCTGGGGACATGGTGTAGGTCTCTGTCAGATAGGTGCTGCCGTTATGGGAGAGCAAGGTAAGACCTACGATGAGATACTTCTTTTCTATTATCGTAATGCAATAATCAAACAATTATATGAGTAAGAAAAATCCTTGGGCATGGGTGCCCACCCTTTATTTTGCAGAAGGTCTGCCGTATGTGGCGGTGATGACCATCTCGTTGATCATGTATAAGCGTCTCGGCCTCTCGAATGCCGACATCACCCTTTATACGTCGTGGCTCTATCTACCGTGGGTTATCAAACCGCTGTGGAGTCCGTTTATCGATATCATCAAGACTAAGCGCTGGTGGATTGTCGTGATGCAGTTGCTGATAGGTGCCTCGCTGGGTGGTGTAGCTTTCACGATACCTGGACCATATTGGTTGCAGGGGTCGTTAGCCTTCTTCTGGCTGATGGCCTTCTCGAGCGCAACCCACGACATTGCTGCTGATGGTTTCTATATGCTGGGTCTCGACGAGCACAAGCAGGCCTATTTCGTGGGCATCCGCTCCACCTTCTATCGCATTGCCACTATTGTAGGCCAAGGCTTATTGGTGATGTTGGCAGGCAATCTGGAGGTGCTCACGCGTAATATAAAGTATTCGTGGAGTCTGATGTTCTACGGCATGGCAGGTCTCTTTATCGCTTTCTGGCTGTGGCATCATTATATCCTGCCACGTCCGACAGAGGATAAGGGTATGGAGAAGATGCATGGTGCAGAGATCATGCAGGAATTTTGGGTCACGCTGAAAACCTTCTTCCAGAAGCCTCAGGTGTGGGCAGGCATCTGCTTCATGCTGTTCTACCGTATGCCTGAGGGACTGCTGGCTAAGGTAAGTGCTCTGTTCCTGATAGATGCGACAGCAAATGGCGGCCTGGGCCTTTCTCCAGCGGAATATGGTTTGGTACAGGGAACAGTCGGTGTGATTGGTCTGACGCTGGGTGGCATTCTTGGAGGTATTGTAGCCAGCCGCGATGGTTTGAAGCGCTGGCTGTGGCCCATGGTGCTGGCTATCACATTGCCTGATCTGGTATATGTTTATCTGGCTTATGTCCTGCCTCAGAATCTGTTCATTGTCAATATCTGTGTCTTCATCGAACAGTTTGGCTATGGATTCGGCTTCTCCGCCTACATGCTTTACCTTATATATTATAGTCAGGGTGAGCACAAGACAGCCCACTATGCCCTTTGTACGGCTCTAATGGCGCTTTCAATGATGATTCCAGGACTCTTTGCTGGTGCCTTGCAGGAGGCTGTGGGTTATGGCACGTTCTTCCTTATCGTCATCGTAGCCTGCTCCATGACGTATGTCGTCTCCTCGCTGCTGAAGATCGATCCTGAATTTGGAAAGAAAAAAGACGGCTTAGATTCCTAAACCGTCTTGATAACCTGCGTCTACCGCCTTGCTCTGCAAAATGCGAGAGTAGGGCGGTACGTCGTGTGTAAGCCAGATGTTACCACCAATGGTCGAGTCATGCCCAATGGTGATACGACCTAATACAGAGGCGTTGGAATAAATCGTCACATTGTCCTCGATAATCGGGTGACGGGGCACATTCAGCATATTACCCTGCTCATCGTATTTGAAACTCTTGGCACCGAGGGTCACACCCTGATAGAGCGTAACGTGATTGCCGATGATACAGGTCTCGCCAATTACCACACCCGTACCGTGATCAATCGAGAAGTATTCGCCAATCTGGGCACCAGGATGGATGTCGATACCCGTCTTCGAGTGTGCCTGTTCGGTAATGATACGCGGAATGACAGGCACCTTCATCTCATGCAGACGATGGGCGATGCGATAGTGAGTCATTGTGTTCACCACAGGATAACAGAATATCACTTCACCATACGTGGCAGCGGCGGGGTCGTTGTCGAACATCGCCTGTATGTCGGTATAGAGCAGACGCTTGATCTCTGGTAGCGAGTCGATAAACTCCAGTGCCAGCTTTTCTCCACATGCCTTGACATCGTCCTCAGAACATTCCTCGCAGAACTGCAGTCCACGTTCTATCTGCTGGCGCAGCAGCTGATACAGCTTCTCCATACTCACGCCAATCTGATATGACCTCAGTTGTTCGTCGGGCTGGCGCTTGTCGAAGTAGTCTGGGAAGACAATGCCCTTGATGAGGCTCACAATCTGTTTCACATCCTCTACCGATGGCAGTGGTGTCTCCTTGGATGTGGGCATCATCCGCATCTCATCCTCTGTATGCTCTGAGAGCACGCCCACATTACGGCGCAGCGTCTCATTTATCTGTTTCTGTTTCATATTTATCTTATAAACAATAGTTCGCGATACTTCGGTAGGGTCCAGAGACCATCCTCAACAATCATTTCCAACTTGTCTGCTTCGTTGCGGATATCCTCCATTTTCGGACATACGGTGTCGTGGTAGGCAATGGCACGCTGGTGGATATCGGCAATATGATTGGCCACACGACGAGCCTCTGTCAGCTCCTCTACGAGACTTTCGATACGTTCCGTACGTTCTGCAATTTCCTCAATGAGCTTCATGTTGCGGGCAGACAGACGCTCAGCACGTTCGGCAGAGAAGACGTCTTTCATACCTTGTACATTCTTGATCAACTTGCTCTGATAGTGGGTGGCCACAGGGATGATATGATTCATCGACAGATCACCCATCACACGGGCCTCAATCTGCACTGTTTTGACATACATCTCCCATTTCACCTCGTTGCGGGCTTCGAGTTCCTTGCGGTTCATCACTTTCGTGCTCTCAAACATCTGGATGCTCTCTGGGTCGAGGTAGTGCTCAATGATTACAGGACACGATTTCTCCACGTCGAGGCCACGTTTGGCGGCTTCTGCCACCCAGGCATCGCTATAGCCGTTGCCATCAAAGCGTATGGGCTTGCAGGTCTTGATATCCTCTCGCAGCACGTCGAGGATGGCGTGGAATTGGGCCGTGTGACCTGTTCCTTCGGAGAATTCGGTTTTTTCAGCGTATTCAGAGATTTTCTGATCCACTCTCTTTTTGAATGATACGAGGGCTTCGGCCACAGCGCTGTTGAGGGCAATCATGGCCGAGGCGCAGTTGGCGGTAGAGCCTGGAGCACGGAACTCAAAACGGTTTCCTGTGAAGGCGAAGGGCGATGTGCGGTTGCGGTCAGTACTGTCCACTTCGAGATTGGGAATCTGGGGAATATCGATCTCGTGTATTCGCTTACCTCTTACCTCTGAGTTCTCACCTCTTTCTATATGGTCGAGCAGTTCACTAAGCTGTGTGCCAAGGAAACTGCTGATGATAGCTGGAGGTGCCTCGTTACCGCCTAAGCGATGGGCATTGGTGGCACTCATGATTGAAGCTTTCAGCAGACCGTTATGCTTATAGACGGCCATCAGGGTCTCGACGATGAAGGTCACGAAGCGCAGATTCTCCTCTGGTGTCTTACCAGGGGCGTGAAGCAGCGTACCGTTGTTGGCTGTCAGACTCCAGTTGTTATGCTTACCAGAACCATTGATGCCGTCGAAAGGCTTCTCATGCAGCAGCACCCGGAATCCGTGGTTGCGGGCCACGCGCTTCATCAGCGACATGAGCAGCATGTTGTGGTCGACAGCCAGATTGCACTCCTCGTAGATGGGAGCCAATTCAAACTGGTTGGGAGCCACCTCATTATGGCGGGTCTTGCAGGGAATGGCCAGTTCCAGTGCTTGAATCTCGAGGTCCTTCATAAAGGCCTGTACACGATCGGGGATAGTACCGAAGTAGTGGTCGTCCATCTGCTGGTTCTTGGCACTCTCATGTCCCATCAGCGTTCGTCCTGTCAGCATCAGGTCTGGACGCGCGGAATAAAGACCTTCGTCTACAAGGAAATACTCCTGTTCCCAACCCAGATTCACCTGCACTTTCGTTACGTCATTGTAGAAATACTGACACACGTCAGTGGCCGCTTTGCTCACAGCGTGAAGCGAACGGAGCAGGGGAGCCTTGTAGTCGAGGGCTTCACCTGTATAGGCAATGAAGATGGTAGGGATACAAAGGGTGTCGTCGATGATAAATACGGGCGATGTGGGATCCCAGGCTGAATAGCCACGGGCCTCGAAGGTGTTACGGATACCACCATTGGGGAAGCTGCTGGCATCGGGCTCCTGCTGTACCAGCAGTTTGCCGCTGAAGTTCTCCACCATACCCCCCTTGCCATCATGCTCTACGAAAGCGTCGTGTTTCTCTGCCGTTCCTTCAGTGAGGGGTTGGAACCAGTGGGTATAATGGGTTGCCCCCATCTCTTGTGCCCACTTCTTCATGCCTGCTGCCACAGCGTCGGCGATGCTACGATCCAGACGGGCGCCATTGTCGATCACGTCAGTAAGTTTGGCGTAGACATTGGCAGGCAGGTATTTATACATCTTCTCTCTGTTGAACACGTATTTGCCGAAATATTCCGACGGGCGTTCTGAGGGGGCCTTCACTTCCAAGGCCCTTTTCTTGAATGCCTCTTCAACAACTTGGAATCTGAGATTGCTCATGCGTTGGATGATTGAAATTTGCGATTATTTAATGGTTTACAACGAACTGATGGAAACGCCAAGAACGAGGTTGGCGCGCTGCAGATATGGATTGGTGTGAAGCTCCACGTACACGGGCACCTTGAAATACTTGAACACCAGATTCTTGGTGGCACGTACAGAGGCCATGTTGCAGGTGAACGACTCACCATAGAACCAGTCGCCACGGGTATATGTCTTCATCTTCCCGCTTGCTGTGACAACCTTCTCCTCGTAGGTGGTGCCTGCACTCTCCATAGGTGTGATGCCAGCGCGGACATCCCAGTCGAGGCCGCCGAGACGGAAAGGCACACTCAGTTCAATATAGGTAGAGTAGGCACGACTACCGTCAATTTTGTAGTCGTTGCCATAGAACATGGTGTAGGCCTGCAGCGATCCGTATTTACACGTATAGCCGAGATTGGCTTCCAACTGGTGGGGACATTCCATCTCGCCACCAAAATAGAAGTAGCGGTTTCTGGAATCCACGTCAGCAGTCCAGTAATCAATAACACCGATGTTGACACCAAAAAGGCTGTATCCGAGGGTGATATCGATATCCTGTACGCCACCGTCTTTTTCGAGTGGGGTGCTACCTGCCACATTTAGCGACAGACCTTTCCAGGCGAGGTTCAACGCAGGTTGGAAACTGGGACCTGCCTGATCGGTACCACGCCACATATAACGGCTGACGAAATCAGCGGAAACGGTCGCCTCGAATTCGTTATCTTCAATTACCTCCACGAATTCGTCTTGTGCCGATGCCTCTTCGAATTCATCCTGTGCTGATGCTGATGTTGGCAAAAATATGATGGCTGAGAGAGCCAAAGCAATAATCTTTCTCATATTAATCGATGTATCTTCTTAAAATGTCTTGATATTCGTCTGTGCGACGATCGCGGAGGAAGGGCCACCAGCGACGTACTTGCTCAGAATGCTCAATGTCGAGTTCCACGATGATACTCTCTTCCTCATCCGTCGAAGCCTCGTAGATGAGCTCGCCCTGAGGACCAGCCACAAACGAGGTGCCCCAGAATTGGATGCCGTTAGTCTGATCGGAAGGATCGGGCTCATGGCCTACACGGTTCACAGTGATGACAGGCAGTCCATTGGCCACAGCATGTCCGCGCTGAACAGTCTGCCAGGCGATGCGCTGACGCTGTTGCTCTTCTTGGGTGTCACTCGACTCATAGCCGATGGCAGTGGGATAGATCAGCATTTCAGCTCCTTGCAGTGCCATCAGGCGTGCTGCCTCCGGATACCACTGGTCCCAACACACCATTACGCCCAGATTACCCACGGAAGTCTGGATGGGGTGGAATCCCAAATCACCAGGGGTGAAGTAGAACTTCTCGTAGTAGGCTGGGTCGTCGGGGATGTGCATCTTACGGTAAGTGCCTGCGATGCTACCGTCTTTCTCCAATACCACAGCCGTATTGTGATACAACCCTGGGGCGCGCTTCTCAAAGAGCGAGGTGACAATCACCACCCCGAATTGCTTGGCAAGTTCACCAAAGAAACGGGTAGAGGGACCTGGTATCGGCTCTGCCAGGTCGAAGTTGTTCACATCTTCTGTCTGACAGAAGTAGAGCGAGTTGTGTAACTCCTGGAGCACGATGAGTTGTGCCCCTCGCTTAGCCAGGTCGCTGATGCCTTCTGCCAACCTGAGCAGGTTGTCTTTGGTGTCAGCAGTGTTGTGCTGTTGTAGAAATCCTATCTTCAATTCTCTCATATGCTTGGAAACTGCATGGTGCAGCAGTGGATGGATCCGTGCTGCCTGATAATCACTTGACTGTCAATCGCCACCATTTCCCTGTCGGGGAAGGCCTTGCTGATGATACGGATGGCCTCTTGGTCGAGGTCGGGCTGTCCATAGGTGGGACAGAGCACCGCCCCGTTCAGGATGAGGAAATTGGCATAGGTAGCGGGCAGTCTGTCGTCGTCCTCATAGATGGAGTGGGGCATGGGCAACTTCAGAAGCCTGTATGGCTTGCCTTCAAGTGTCCTGAGGCTCTTCAATTGTGCTTCCATCTGTTTCAATTCCTCATACTGTTCGTCGTTGGGATCGTCGCAGCCCACATACACTAGCGTGTCGTCAGGGCAGATACGAACCAAGGTGTCGATGTGTCCGTCAGTATCGTCACCCGTCAGATGACCATGATCTATCCATATAACTCGTCTGGCTCCTAAATCTTGCACCAGTCGCTGCTCTATTTCACTTTTTTTTAGGGGTTGGTTGCGATGTGGTGCTGTCAGACAGCCTGTTGTGGTGAAGATGGTGCCCTTACCGTCGCTCTCGATAGAGCCGCCTTCGAGCACGAAATCCAGGCAGTCGACATATTCACCCTCCACGATACCTGCCTCATGCATTCTGCGGTTGATGGCATTGTCGTTGGCAGCGGGGAATTTCTCTCCCCATCCGTTGAAACAGTAGTCGAGCAGACGATGGTGCCCCTCGTCGTCGGTGAGCGTGATAAAGCCATGATCGCGAGCCCATGTGTCGTCAGTGGGACAGACGAAGCGCAACATGTCTCTGGCTGCGTCCTCAGGTGCTACGACGATGAGGCGTTCACGCTTGGCAATTTCTCGCGCCATCTCATGATAGGTAGCGATGATTTCATTGAGAATCGGGGCCCAATCCGTATTGGCGTGCGGCCATGTGAGCTGCACACCCCATTGGGGCTCCCATTCGGCTGGAAGTCGCCAGGTCTTGGCTTTGTTTTCTGCCTTGATATTCATAATTTTGGCGCAAAGGTACAAAAAAGTTGTGAATTGTGAATTCTTTTTTTAAAAAAAGCGACGAAGTCGCGTGGTGAATTGTGATTTATTTGTATCTTTGCACCAAATTATTGGTATGTTAGAGGTAAAAGACGCCAAAATAGCCGTTGGAGGGCAGACATTGGCAGTTGGTCTTTCCTTTATGGCGAGAGACGGACAGCTGACGTGTATCACGGGTCCCGAGGGGTCTGGAAAGACGACGCTATTGCGCACGCTGATGGGTTTTCTGCCTATTGGCAGTGGCTATGTGAGTGTCGATGGCGAACTGCTCACGGTTAAGTCGTCGCAGGCCTTCCGCAGGATGATGGCCTATCTGCCTCAGCAGATACAACAGCTGCGCCATCAGCTGATGCCCGTAGAGGCGCCCGTTTGTGAGGCTGAGACGTATGGCGTGTGGAATGCACTGCTGCCCAAGGCTGTGGTGACTGAGATGCCCGCACCGCTCTCGCCTGAGGAGATCTTCCTGTTGGTAGAGCAGACGTTGTCGGACGCGAAAGGCAAACAGATCATCATCGCTGACGAGCCTGCTGCCCATCTCACCCCTGAACTGACGTTACGCTTACTGCAACAGCTTCGAGATCAGGCCGATGCAGGCAAGACGGTGCTGATTGCCAGTCGCCGTCCTTTGCTGGTGGAACATGCTGATTTAGTCATAGAAATGAATCAAAACACGTGATGACGATGGTATTACATATTGTTTTAGGACTGCTTCTTTTGCTCCTCCCTGCAGGAGCGCTCTATCTTTTCGATCGTTCACTGCTGCGCACCCTGGGCATTGCTGTGGGGCGTATGGTGGTTCAGTTGCTGGTGCTCTGCCTGATGGTCTGGGCACTGGTGAAGTTCGATAAGATCTGGCTCAGTCTCTTGTGGCTGGTGTTGCTGACTGTCGTATCAGGTGTGCTGGCCCTCCGTCGCATGAAACTCCCCATCGCCAAGTTCCTGTTGCCTGTGAGTGCAGGCTTGTTGGTGAGTGCGCTGCTCGTGGGCTCCTATCTCTTGCTGGGCTGTCTGCCTGCAGAGAACGGCTTTGGTGCCAGGTGGTTCGTGCCTGTGATGGCTTTGTTGGTTGGGCACACCATGACGGCTCTTATCCGTGGTCTGAGCACCTACGAGTCGGCCTTGAGGACTGACAGACAACAATATGAGTATCTTCGTGGCAACGGCATCAACCATCTGCATGCCCTATGGCCCTTTGTGCGCAGGGCTCTACAGCAGATCTTCGCTCCCACAGCGGCCAATCTGGCCGTCATGGGCCTTTATGCCATGCCGTTATTGTTGTGTGGTATCTTCATCGCAGGCGTAGCACCCATCAACGCCTTCGTGGTGACGCTTCAGTTGATTTTCGGCTGTCTGGCGGCCTCCGTCATCGCCCTCGTCGTCACCCTCTGGCTGGCTGATCGTCAGCTATTCGCCTAATTTCTTTCCTGACATCAGGAGCTCTACCAGCGGACGATCCTTGAAGGAGTGGCGCTGCTGGTCCCAGAAACCGAAGTCAGCATCGTAGCACCAAGTGGTCCAGGCGATGTTGAACTCGTCGAACACCGTCAGCATGTCGCGTGTCCAGTTGTAGGCCAGTTCGCGGTCCACGGGCTCGTAGACACCCCATTCGCCACAGAACAGTTGCAGGTCGTATTTCTTGGCAGCCTCGATGGCATCCTTGAATTGCGCACGGATCATGTTGATATCCCACACCTGCTCCGTATAGGGCTTCAGGTCGGCCTTGATGGCTTCGGGAGCGGCCTCATAGTCCTCCTTCGAGACGAGCACGCCAGGATAGTTCACCTTGCCCTTATACTGTCCCAGAGGTGTCCACCAGGCACCGCGGTGGGTAAGGATCATCGGGTTGTAATAATGGAAGCTGAGGATGATGTTCTTGTCGCCCTCGGGCACCTTCAGGAACTTCATCGTCTCATGCCCTTGCCAACGGTTGGAGCCGATGACGAGTGTACGTTGTGGCTCGCGCTCACGCAGGGCCTTGTGGACCTTCGCCACGAGGTCGTTCCACTGCTCGTGCTCATCAGCCACAGGCTCGTTCATGAACTCATAGGCCACCCAGTCGTTGCTGCGCTCTTTCAGGAAGTCGGAGAGCTGGTACCACAGGTTGATCAGGTCCTGCTGGGCCTTCTCTGAGGTGAAGAGGGTGTTGGCAGCCTGTTCGCCTTCGTTCACAGCATTGAAATAGTGTGAGCGGATGATGTGCAGGTCGACGATAGCACGAAGGTCGTACTTGCGGGCCCAGTCGAGAGCGTTGTTCAGCAGATCCCAGGCCTCAGGGAGCTTCTGTCCCTGTTCATCCCAGAACTGTACCTCGTCGATGGGGATGCGCACGAAGTCGAAGCCCAGGTCCTTCAGACGCTCGAAATCGTCTTCCTGGATATGCAACCTGCGGGCCTCGCCACGCTGCTCTGACTGCGAGAGCCAGTGGCTGACATTGGTACCGCGCTTGATGCGGAAGTTATTCACTTGTCCAGCTTCGTCCTGAGTCTGATTCTGATTCTGACTCTTGTTCTGACAAGACGTGGTTGCAAACAGGGCCATGACGACGATGGCCAGCGACAAATAAAGCTTTTTCATATTTCCAATTTTTAGTTTATTCGCAGAAATTTCGACAAAGTTACGAAAAAAGATTGGAATATCAAGAATATTTTGTACTTTTGTGCCGAAAAAACATCGTAAAGTATGAAAATGGTAAGAAAGTATTGGTTATTATTCGTATTATCGGCAATTGTCGTATCGTGCAGAAACGGTCGTGTGGGCGAGATGCAGGTTTCTGCTGATCAGACCTCGACATCGTTCTATCAGTCGCGAACGGCTGAAGTGGAGAAGGTGAAGAAGTCGCCTGTCACGCAATATGAGTTGCCTGCACCGCTGACGGACCGTCCGGAACAGATTCTCAAGCGTCGGGGCTATACCACTTCATATAACGAGAAGACGAAGACGCCCAACTGGGTGGCTTGGCATCTGACGAAGGCCCATACCTATGGCGACCACCAGCGCAAGAACGAGGTGTTCTTCGAGGACGAGAGCATAGAGCGGGAGAAACGGGCTACCGATAACGACTATTACAACTCGCGCTACGATCGTGGTCACATGTGTCCTGCTGGCGATAACAAGTGGGATGCGCAGGTCATGCGGGAGTCGTTCCTCTTTACGAACATCTGTCCGCAGAATCATGGCCTGAACAAATACGAGTGGAACGATCTGGAAATCCAGTGTCGTGACTGGGCGCGCCAATATGGTGCCATCGACATCGTCTGCGGGCCTCTTTTCCCTACGACAGGCGAACAGAAAACCATCGGACGTAATCGCGTGTGGGTGCCTGAGTCCTTCTTCAAGGTGATCCTCTGTCGCCAGGGCAAACCCAAGGCCATCGGCTTCATCTACCGCAACGAAGGCAAGAAGCAGACACGTGAGGAGGCCTTGCGCTCTGTCGATGAGATCGAGGCACTCACAGGTATCGATTTCTTCCCCTCGCTCGACGACGACACTGAGTCGCGTATCGAGGCCGAAGCCGCACTCGAAGATTGGTGATACTATCGGATTTCCCCACTTTTTTCGAAAAAAATCTTATTTCTTCCCTAAAAATTCGTTTCTTTGCGGATTTCTTTGTAATTTTGCAGCGTGAAAATAAAAGAAGTGCTGAGCGCCCTTGAACGTTTCGCGCCTCTGCCCTTGCAGGAAAGCTGGGATAATGCTGGCCTGCAAGTCGGACTGACAGAGACGGAGGTTTCAGGGGCATTATTGTGTCTGGACGTCAACGAACAGATTGTCGACGAGGCCGTCCGGAAAGGGTGCAACCTCATTGTGTCGCACCATCCCCTGTTGTTTCGTGGCCTGAAAACCATCAGCGACCTCACCGATGTGCAGCGTACGGTGATGAAGGCCATCCGACAGGGCATCTGCGTCATCTCCATGCATACCAACATGGATAATGCCAAAGGCGGTGTGAACTTTAAGATTGCCGAGAAACTGGGTCTCCAAACGGTGCGTTTCTTCGCCCCCAAGACGGTAGAAGGCATCGAGGCGGGGAGTGGTGTCATTGGCACGCTGGCCGAGTCGCTGGCTGCCGACGATTTCGTAAAGGCAGTGAAGAAAGCCTTCGATGTGGAATGTGCACTATGCAACGAGCTCCTGCGCAGGCCGATTCAGAAAATTGCCATTTGTGGCGGGGCAGGCGACTTTCTCCTCGACGCAGCCTTGGCAGAGGGTGCCGATGCTTTTATCACAGGCGAGATGCACTATCATCAGTATTTCGGGTATGAACAGCGGATTCAGATCTGTGTGATTGGACACTATCAGAGTGAACAGTTCACCACGGAGATCTTCCGCGATATCATCCTCAGGGAATGTCCGGGTGTGAAGACCTGCATCGCAGAAACCTGCACCAATCCCATTCTCTATCTATAGAAGTTGAAATGTAAAATAAATTGTAAATAGTAAATCGTCAAATTGTAAATTAAAACTATGGCAAAGAAAGATCCTACAGATCTGTCAGTGGAAGAGAAGCTGAAGACCCTTTTCCAGTTGCAGACAGCCCTGTCGTCAATCGACGAAAAACGGGCATTGAGAGGCGAGCTGCCTCTGGAGGTTCAGGACTTGGAAGACGAAATCGAAGGTCTGAACACGCGTGTTGAGAAAATCCAGAATGAAATCAGCGAGTTTCAGAAGGCTATCGTGCAGAAGAAAGGCGAGATTGTCACTGCAGAGGCCAGTGTGAACCGTTATAAGAGTCAGCTGGACGAGGTGAAGAACAACCGCGAATTCGATACCCTCTCGAAGGAAATTGAGTACCAGTCCCTCGAGATCGAACTGTGCAACAAGAAGATCCGTGAGGCTGAGAACCGCATCCAGGAGAAGAACGACGAGCTGGCCACCTGCAACGCAACCATCCAGGAGCGTCAGGAAGACCTCGATATTAAGAAGAGTGAGCTCGATGAGATCATTGCAGAGACCCGTGCCGAGGAAGATAAGCTGAAGGAGAAGGTGAAGGATCTCGAGTCGAAGATCGAGCCCCGTCTGCTCACCTCGTTCAAGCGCATCCGCAAGAACGCCCGCAATGGTCTGGGCATCGTCTACGTGCAGCGCGACGCCTGTGGTGGCTGCTTCAACAAAATCCCGCCCCAGCGCCAGCTCGACATCAAGATGCACAAGAAGATCATCGTCTGTGAGTATTGCGGTCGTATCATGATCGACCCCGAGCTCGCTGGCGTGAAGATCGACAAGGTCTTGGGAACAGAGGAAAAGAAGACGCGCAAGCGCTCCATCCGCAAGTCGGCTTCATCGAAGAAGACAACGGATGCCAACGATATGGAATAATCAAAGATTTTCGTAATCAGGAATATCCTGAAGGAATAAATATTTTTGATTGTCGTAGTCCATCTTGCAGCAATAGTGCTCAAGGCCATTGCTCACGATGAGATAATCCACATGCAGCAGAAGATTGTAGACTGATATCTGGTCGAAAGTCTTCTGCTGTATTTGTATCGTAGGGGCCTTGTACTCGATAATCATCTGCGGCTGGTTTTGCTTATTATATAATATGGTGTCGCAGCGCAGACGTTTCTCGCCAACGTGCAGTTCCACCTCGTTGCCCATCAGTCCCTTGGGATAGCCCTTATGCGCTATCAGGTAGTGGGTGAAATGCTGTCGCACCCATTCTTCGGGCGTCAGAGTCACGTATTTTCGACGCAAAAAGTCGAAAATTGTGCGCTTACCGTCCTTTTCGCCGATTTTTATTTCGTATTGTGGTAGGTTTAATCGAAACATTTTTGTAACTTTGCAAGCGCAAAAGTACAAATAATAATCGAGAAAAGCGAATGGCAGAGGCAAAAAATGCAAGTTTCGACAGTATCATGGCCGATCTGGAGGCGCGCCGTTTTGCACCCGTCTATTATCTGATGGGCGAGGAGTCGTATTATATCGACAAGATCAGCGACTATATTGCAGAACATGTGCTGCAGCCCGAGGAGCGCGACTTCAATCAGACCGTGCTGTTCGGCTCGGATGTGACGGCCTCGCAGGTGGCCGATTATGCCCGTCGTTATCCTATGATGTCCGAATATCAGGTGGTCATCGTCAAGGAAGCGCAGAATATCAAGCAGACAGAGGCGCTGGAGAGGTATTTCAAGCAGCCCCTGGCATCGACCATCCTCGTGATGTGCCATAAAAACGGTACTGTCGACGGGCGCAAGCGCGAATATATGAAGGCCATCCAGTCGGCTGGCGTGCTCTTTGAGAGCAAAAAACTGCGCGATCGCGACCTGCCCGTGTTCATCGAGCGCTATCTCAAGGCGCGCAACGTCAGTATCGACACCAAATCCACGCAGATTATCGCGGATTCCATCGGTGCTGATCTGAGTCGTCTGACAAGTGAGCTCGACAAGGTCGTCTTGTCGCTGCCAGAACAGGATAGGAGAGTGACGCCACAGGTGGTTGAAGACCAGATTGGCGTGAGCAAGGAATTCAATAGTTTCGAACTTCGCGACGCCATCGTCAACCGCAATGTGTTCAAAGCAAACCAGATCATCAAATATTTTGACGAAAATCCAAAGGCGGGTAGTATCTATGCTTTTCTCCCAATGCTCTTCAATTACTTCCAAAATCTGATGATCGCGTATTATGCGCCTCAAAGGCAAAGCCAGGAGGCCGTTGCAGAGTGGTTGGAACTCAGAAATGCATGGGCTGCCAAAGACTATATGATAGGTATGCGAAACTACGCTGGCACGAAAGTGATGCAGATTATTGGGAAAATACGTGAGATAGATGCGAAAAGCAAGGGTTTGGACAATCCAAACACCCCTCCAGGGGAGCTGATGAAGGAACTGATTTTTTACATTTTGCACTAATCTGGCCTTATTTTCGAGCTAGAATTTCTAAAAATGGCGTCTTTTTGAGACGCTTTTTTTAGGCCTAAATCCCTGTAAAATCAGGGGGTTGGCGCGATTTCTACCCCCTCAAAACTCACGTATTTCCAGACGTTCGACAGCTGGTTCAGAATAACGCAGAAATGAAAAAATTCGCTCGTTGACGTCGTGTCAAATTTAGCGTTTGCATCCGTTAACATTTAATTTGCTTGATTCAAATTCTTAAATTCAAACAATCAATCGGTTATATTTGTATTTGTAATTGTGAATTTGTGGTGTTAAATCACGAATTGTTATTTGTATAGTTTAAACTCAAAATCCAAATTTCAACGTTCAGATTTTTATATGCATCAATATGCATTGGCTTTGTTTGTTTTGTAAAGTATTAAGTATCTGTATGTTATGTTGTATTTCCTCTAAAAATGTGTAGGTATGGAATTGTTGTCTGCCCTTTATTTCTGTATATTGCCCTGAAATAGGCCTGTTTTACGTAAATATCCAATTTATAGTCAGTTATTTGCAAAAATAGGTTCAAATTTTGCTTTGTAATGGTTTATGACTCTAAATTTTGATTTGTAATTACAAAGTCGAATATTCAGTAATCTGTACTTTTGAATTTTGAATTCACAACTGCAAATATAAATTATTAAATCTTAAATTCTCTCTACATTTGTTGTTTTTCTCAATTATTTGTTTTACCTTTGTAAACAGAATGTAAAACCGGCTAAAAGGCCCCAAAAACACTTAAGTTAAGAATATGAAGGATCGAATCAGGCAAATTATGGAGTCGCAGCACATGACTCAACAGGTGTTCGCCGACTATATCCAACAGTCACCCGCTACCTTGAGTAGCATCTTCAACGGACGTACCCGTCCTACCCTCAACATCGTCGAGGCCATCAAAAAGAAAATTCCTAACATCAGTACCGATTGGCTCATGTTTGGCTCTGGTGATATGTATCTACCCGAAAACGACTCCCTTGAAGGGGCCCAGCATCAGTCTGAACCTGGCTCAGATACCCCTCGTCAGATCCAAAATCCGATGTTAGATTTCGAGGCATCCCCATCTCCTACCCTCCAAAATGCGCTTCAGCAACCCCAATTTTCTAATAGTGTAAGAAATACACGATTGGATTTCGAGCATAAGGAAGTAAAAACAATTGACAAGCCTGCGCGTCGTATCACTGAAATCCGCGTGTTTTATGATGACCAGACCTGGGAGACTTTCGTCCCACAGAAGAAGTCGTAAAATGTCCCTGTCGTGACACTCCATAATGCATAGCAAAAAAGCCCGCATCACTGCGAGCTTTTTTGTTATTCAAATCAATATTAACTAACCAACTAATTATTACGTATGAAAAACTTACTTCTATTTATATGACGACGTAATGATGAGTTGGTTTAATCTTCATCCCTAAAATTTTTCTCTCCCGTACGAGTAGATACCCCAGTAGAGATTCTAAATTTGGCCATCTCGGAAAAAAGTAGTATATTTGCAGTAAAACAGCCCACGCGCACTGGGGGCCTCTATAATAAGAGCCACTTAATTTCTGATAATCGATTTTCTACGTAGAGATAAGCGCCGTTGGAATAAAATCCAGTGGCGTTTATTTTATACACACATTTAAGAGAGAGTCAACCTTATTCAGGAAAAGGCATGCCAGCATGACTGAAACATGTGAAACAGTGAAACATTTCGTATTTTGATTTGTGCAGATATTTATAGAAACCTCTCTATATATTTTATATATATTATAATATATATAAAATTAAAATATAATAAATAATAAGATGTTTCATCTTCCTCCATCCGAAGGTTAACTGTCAATTCCATCCGAATTCAATTAATGAATTTAGCAAATGTTTCATTGTTTCATTGTTTCAAACCTTTACCCCAGTCGGTTCTTTTAGCATAAAATTGTCGGTAATCACTGTTAAAGAAACTAATAGCTGTCTTGTGTCATAATGGTAATCTTTGAGAAGATTGCCGGAATGTTGGAGATGCTTTGGCTGGTATGAACCGAAGAATTGGATATCAGACTATTCACAATCATAGCTGTGTTGTATGTCATGTCCTTCAGGTTCTTGTCGATGGTCATGGTCTGCTTGCCGTTTTTGATATTAGTCTGCGCCATGGCATTATTGTCCTGACCTGTGATGACCGGCATGTTTGTTATACCTGCTTCCTCCAGAGCCTCAATAGCTCCCTGAGCCAGATTGTCGTTGGCTGCCAGAATCATATCCGGACGGTCACCGGTTTCATAGCTGCCAAGACGGTCTTGCATTGCTTTCTTTCCATCGGCAACAGTCCAATTTTCAGACTTCACCTGACTGTATTCCTTCTTGCCACTCTGAACGACGAGCTTTCCGCTGTCAATGTATTTTCTGAGGAGTTCCATGGCTCCTTCATAATAATCCTTGGCGTTGACATCGGTCTCCGGACCTTCAAGAATTTCAATGGTCATGGAAGGCGCTCCTGAAGAGTGGAAATGGTTGAGAAGGAACAAAGCCTGAGTACGCCCTATTTCCTTCGGGTCGGATGAAGAGAGATAAGCTATGCGAGGGTTATGAAGGATAATGCGGTCATGGCATACAACCTTGACATCGGGATTCTGCTCAAGTAGACCGGATTCATTGATTTTCTTATAGTCAATAGCAGTCAGCACTATATATTTCACTCCGTCTTTTATGGCATTTCTAAGCTGATCTACCTGTTGCACTGCGCCCTCTGCAGTCTCGGGAGCAACGAAAAAAGTGGTATTTAAACCGTACATGGCCATAACCGACTCAAGGTTCGCTTTGTCTGTGGCCCAACGTTCAATACGGGTAGCATCGGGAAGCAACACTGCCACTTTCTTCTGATTATTATTATTGTCATCATCGCTGTCGCTGCACGATGTCAGCCCTGTTACCATTGCTCCACACATCATGATGGTGGCAAGCAACCAAAAGATTCTGTTTCTCATAATCAGTAATATTTTATGTTTCTGTTTGCAAAAATACAAATAAACGAGCAAACTACAAAATAAAAACTCGTTTTTTTTAGAAAGAACTCAGGAGGGACGGTACTCAATGAGTCCAAGAAAAAGCGTTCTGGAAACTAATCCAGAACGCTATGTTTATAGTCTCAAGGACACAATGGGGCACCTCTGCGTCATATATTTTATTGGATATTACTGAGGAGTTCTTGAGGCGAAGTTTCCTGCATCTTGATGTAAGCGAAGAGCTTCTTTCCTGCATCTTTCAGACTGGCCCCAAAGAGATAGACGACGTCGTCGACAATCAGAAAGCGAT
>JAEEGJ010006468.1_pt1 | contig 35082 bp, 35 predicted proteins | sample 8958761 | NCBI WGS metagenome assembly JAEEGJ01 (sample SAMN16246546, study PRJNA631951) | gut metagenome | biome: gut microbiome; feature: rumen; material: RS-attached | host: Bos | place: Iran: Karaj | collected 2018-10
GAGCAAAGCTGACAGGGTGAAGAATGGTGAGATGGTAGACATAAGGATGTAGACAACCGTGCGGCTGAAATGGGGAAGAAGGAGATATGTGGCACAGAAGAGAAGATATGCCGGTATATAGTAGGAAGCCCACAGGAACCTGAGCAGGAACCACTGTCCCAGAGGAACAAAGAGGGGAACAGCAAACCCGTGGCTGGCAAAGAAAAGAGCCAACGCCAGAAGAATTCCAGCACAGAAAAGGATGCTGGCAAAAATAACAACAGATCTTGATCTAGTCACACTTCCTCCCAAAAGACTACTATTATTGTCGGCAGAAAGCGGGGATTATTTTAGTTTTTATTTATAGGAATAATAAGAGTGGTGCCGGAAATGAGCTTGTCAGGGCTCTCCAGGTTGTTTTCCTTGGCAATCCGCTTGTACATATACGGATCCTTACAGAAATCCTTGGCCAGCGACCAGAGTGTGTCCCCGTATTTCACGGTGTAGCGGATATATTCCTGTGCCTGAGCTTGAGCAGGTACTGGTGCAGGCGGCGGAACTGGAACCGGCGCTGGATTAGGTGCAGGCTGTGGAGCAGGAGCAGGCGGCGGAACCGGTGGCGCTGGCTTGTGCATCGGCGGCGGTGGCGGCAGCTCGGGGCCCGGAACCTCGGCAAAGCCTGGCAGATCCCGTACACATGGGGCCGAAAGCATGCTGTAGAGCAGCATTCCGGTGACAAAGGCCATCATCAGAATCAAGGCAACCATCATAACCTGGAGGCTGCGGATACCTTTTACTGCAACTGGCGCAGGTTCCGGGGCCTTTTCCTTTGACACAACCACCTGAGTAGGTGCTGGAACAACGCCTGGGAGCACTGTCTCAAGCACATCCCGACTGCCGCCCCTCAGGTCGGTGGCAACCGCCCTGATATGCTTTCCATCGGTGTCGATAAAAAGCTCAATCTCGGAATCACCGGCATCATCATAGCCGATAGGATCAAGGAAAAGCGACCCGATATGATACCCGTCCCTGTCGTCCAGGGCATCATCATACCGGAACAGGTCGATCTTGGCCTTCTTCTGGTTCTTGTTGGCAGGAGAGAGCACTACCCTCTTCTTCTCGGGACCATCGGAGCATATTGAGAAAAATGTGCTGTCAGCCAGTCGTATTCCAATCATCTTCTTATATTGTACACCTAATATTTAATTTTAGCAATCTATTGTCAATCAGAGTACTTTTTTATATCATCAAGGTATCTTAAGGATGGAAGTACTATGATAAAAATCAACGAAAACTACAAGAAGCTCCAGGCTTCATACCTATTCTCTGACATTGCAAAGCGCGTTGCCGCATTCCAGAAAGAGAACCCGGATAAAGAGGTAATCAAGATGGGTATCGGTGATGTCACCCTGCCCCTGGCAGATGTGTGCCTCAAAGCTTTCCACAAAGGGGTGGACGACCTGGCAGACAAGACTACCTTCAAGGGATACGGCCCGGAACAGGGATATGATTTCCTCCGCAGTGCCATTGCAGAGCACGATTTCCAGAGCCGCGGAGCTGATATAAGCGCAGATGAGATTTTTGTCAGCGACGGTGCCAAGTGCGACACCGGAAACTTCCAGGAGCTGTTCGCTCCCGATGCAGTGATCGCAGTGCCAGACCCGGTTTATCCGGTATATGTGGACACCAATGTGATGGCAGGCCGGAGCGGAGACTTTGTGAACGGCAGATACTCTAAGTTCATCTACCTCGATTCCACTGAGGCAAACAACTATGTGCCAGACCTGCCGGCCCAGAAGGCAGATGTCATCTACCTCTGCTTCCCAAACAACCCTACCGGGGCCACAGCCACCAAGGAGCAGCTTAAGAAGTGGGTCGACTACGCAAAGGCCAACAAGTCCCTTATCCTGTTTGATGCGGCTTACGAGTGCTTTATCCGCAACCCGGAACTGCCTAAATCCATATTCGAGATCCCAGGTGCCGACGAGGTGGCTGTGGAATTCCGCAGCTTCTCCAAGACAGCCGGCTTCACCGGCGTCCGCTGCGGCTTCACTGTAGTGCCTAAAAAGTGCACCGTATACGATGCCGATGGCAATCCAGCATCGCTTCATGCTATGTGGAACAGGCGGCATACTACCAAATTCAATGGAGCATCCTACCCTGTACAGTGCGCCGCAGCTGCCTGCTACACCCCCGAGGGACAGGCTCAGATCAAAGAGAAGACCGACTACTACCTGGGCAACGCAGCCCTTATCAAAAAAGCATTCGTGGAGCTGGGTTACAGCTGCACCGGTGGCGACAACTCCCCTTATGTTTGGGTCAATACACGCACCGACTCATGGAAGTTCTTCGACACCCTGCTCCACGAATGCGGCATAGTGTGTACACCTGGAAGCGGCTTCGGAAGCTGTGGCCAGGGCTATGTGCGGTTCAGCGCCTTCAACTCAAGGGAGAACACCCAGAAGGCTATGGACAAGCTGGTGAAGTTCTTAAAGTAAGTCTTTATTAATCAGTTTCTCGCTCTTTGCCACGATCATTACTGCCAGAAGAGCACCAGTCACACCACCAACGGTCGCGGTCATATCGATGATCGGGTCAATACCGACTACCAGTCCCAGCACATCAAGTGGGCAACCAGCCATGGTCAAAACCGATGAGAGGCATACAATGGCCATTCCTGGTATTCCCGGCATGGCCATGACAAGGACAACTGACGACAGGATCACTGAAAGGACCTTCAGGAACGGCATATCAATGCCATAAATATTAGCTGTTATACATGTTACAGAAATCAGATATAAGCACAAAGTGCTTTTGCATATAGTCATTCCCAAAGGGATACCAAACTGATACATTTTTGGGGCAACACCCATATTACCCATCGCTTTCATGGCCTCTGGCATGGAAGCCAGGCTCGAGGATGTAGTAAAAGCAGTTATAAGTGTCTGCATGGTTTTTTTCAGCACCTGGACCGGATTGAAGCCAAAGATGGACATAATGATGAAAAAAAGCACTATCAACATCAGATTGGCAAAGACAAGGGTACATAAAATACTCATGACAGAGAGCAATGCCTTGGCACCAGTTGTGACAAACAATGATGTGACAGAACAGAATACAAACAAAGGGAGAAGACAGATGAAGAGTCCGATAAGCTTCATAAAAAGCCTGTTCAGCTCATCAAAAGCAGAGGTGATTATTTTTATCCTGCATGCTCCGGCTGCCACTCCTATAAGGATTGCCAGAATTATAAGCTGAACCATATTTCCCTCTTCAAAAGGCTTTACTATATTGCTTGGAATCAGGTCGGTCAGAATATTCCCGAAGGACGGCAAACTGCCCTGATCGGGACTCACAGAGCTCATGACAGCTGTCAGATGCAGATTGCTTCCAGTTTTGAATAAAAGGACAAATGCATACCCCACAAATGATCCGATAAGCATGATGACAAAAAAAGTGGCAAACAGCTTGAACCCTACCCTCTTAAGGCCTGACAAGCTTTCGGTCTGGGAGAAGCAGGTCACAATCGAGAAAAAGACAATAGGAACTGCACACATCTTAAGTCCATTCATGAACAAAGTGCAGAATGGCTGAAGAACATTATCATTAATAGAACCGCATAAATCTGCGGGCAGCAGGTTCCTCATGACAGTTCCGGCAATAATAGCAAGGAACATTGCGGCCATTATTTTGTACAAATTAAAGAACTGGGAGCGGAGAACATTCAACCTTACATTATTGAAATGCCTTGAACATCTGTAGCTTATTTTGTCCCCAAGGGAGCGGAGGATAATATTACGTATGGCTTCGGATGAAGCCTCCTCATCAATGCCGTCATCAATATCGGGGCTGACCATAAACTCAAATTCATCCCCGGGAACCTGGAAGTCTATGCTCAAGTTGCCAAAAAGTTTTCTTATGCTTACAGAAATGGGTTTTCCCTTCGAGAAATCCCCATGCTCAATCAACCTGACAAGGATTTCCTCGCTCAAGAGCTCGGTCTTAACAGTTGACTTTGAATCAAGTTTATACTCCTTAAGATTGGCCCGGATATATTCCAAGACCTCACCAAGAGTCTCCTGTCCTTTCATCTCAAACTTTTTCTGCAAGATTATTGTTCTCCCTCTCCCTTGATTATTACTTTTCTCTTATATAAAATCAATGGGTATGAAAGATGTGACCAAGGATTCTTCAGGGTTTGTCCTCCTCTCTAATTATGTTCCCGATATAATCCAGGAAATCCGCTACTACTCCACCTACAATTTTATAGGGGATCGAATCGACGGCTACGAGGAGCCCTGCGCATTCCTGACCCGGGAGGCGGCCAGAGCACTCAAGGCAGTAAGCAAGGAACTTATTGTAAGCGGATACCTGCTCAAGGTATTCGACGCCTACCGGCCCGCCACCGCAGTCAAGCATTTTATCCTGTGGAGTCTGGAGGACCAGGACATAAGGATGAAATCCATCTTCTACCCAGACCTTAGTAAAACCGAGCTTTTCGAGAAAGGATATATCGCAACCCAGTCCAGCCATAGCCGGGGCAGCGCCGTGGATCTGACACTGCTGGATATGAGCACCGGGAAAGAGCTGGACATGGGCAGCCCCTTCGACTTTTTCGGGGAGATTTCCCATCCCGATTACCGCGGGATCACCGACGAGCAGTTCGAGAACCGGATGTTCCTGCAGAAGGCTATGGCGCGGGGCGGTTTCAAGCCGCTTGACTGCGAGTGGTGGCACTTTATGCTGGGCGACGAGCCCTACCCAGACACCTACTTCACCTTCCCTGTTGCTCACGACATAATAAAATAAAAAAGGGCACCCGCTTCGGGTGCCCCTCTATATTAACTTCAGACTTTCTTTTATTATCAGCCGTTGATCACCTGTGCCGGGCAGAGGCGGTACATCTCGTAGCTGCCCAGCTCTGCTGCCTTCTGGATGAAGGAGCTGTCCACTGTGATGCTCTGGAGGACACCGCATTCGTTGAACATTCTGTACATCTCGATTACAGAGATTGTGTTGAATCCGGTCAGGTCCAGGCTCTGGAGGGAGCGGCACTTCTGGAACATGCAGCTCATGTCAACCACTGCGGATGTGTCCAGGTTTGTGCAGTCGATGCTCTCAACCTTTGTGCAGCCGGAGAAGAAGAAGATCAGGCTTGCTGGCTTCCAGTTCTGGCATGACTCGTCGAATCTTGCTGCTGTGAAGCCGGATGCTGCCCATGGAGCGCCCTTCACGCCGTAACCCTTTGAGCATACCTCGTAAACCTTGCCCTCTGTCTGGTGGTCCTTGTCGTCATAGTAGAATGTGAGTGTTGTGCCGGAGAGCACTGCCTTTGGGCAGAGTCCCTGCATAACTTTTGCCTGTGGTGCGGCCTGGCTCTCAATCTTTGCTGCCTCTGCCTTTGCCGGTGCCTCGCCTGCGTCCTCGAGTCCTACTGAGGAGCAGGAGCAGAATGCTGCTGCCAATACCAGTGCCACTGCCATCATCTTGATTGTTGTCTTTACTGTCTGTCTGAAGTTTGTCATTTTAAATCTCCTTTTTCTTAGTAACGTTTCTACAACGTTTCCGTTTACATTACCAACATTACTATACCGTTTCTAAATTGTCAATAGAAACGCAAAAGAAATTTTGCAGATTTTTGAAAGTTTTTTCTAAATGATTATAAGACAAGGAGTTGTTGTTTTGATAATTTTATAGAAACGGGCCAGAAATACAACAAAATACCCACACAAACCAACATTTCTACCAACGTGGGTGTGTAAAAACCACCTGCATGCAGTACCTACCCTAGTTAGTCACTGCTAACCAGTTGATTCTCTTTTATAAACGCACTATACTATTAATATGAAAACAGAAAAGAACATTCTCATAGCATTCATACTTAATCTTTCTTTTTCTATATTTGAGTTCTTCGGTGGGCTGTTTGTAAACTCTGTGGCTATACTCTCAGATTCCCTGCATGACCTGGGGGATGCCCTCTCCATCGGTATCTCCTACTTTCTTGAGAAGAAGAGCAAGAAGAAGGCTGATGATAAATATACATATGGATATATACGTTACTCTGTCCTGGGCGGTGTGATTACCACAACCATACTGCTGGTGGGTTCTGTGCTGGTAATCATCGGGGCGGTCAGAAGGCTCCTCCACCCTGTGGAGATCAACTACAGTGGCATGATCATCTTCGCTATAATCGGCGTAGCGCTCAACTTCATAGCTGCCTATGTGACCCGGGAGGGCGATTCCATCAACCAGAAGGCGGTGAACCTGCACATGCTGGAGGATGTTCTTGGCTGGGTTGTAGTTCTTGTTGGCGCCATCATCATGAACTTCACCGACATACGTATGATTGACCCCCTCATGTGTATCGGCGTAGCTCTCTTCATTCTTATAAATGCGCTCAAGAACCTGAAGACTGTGCTGGACCTGTTCCTGGAGAAGGCCCCCGGCGACATCAACATAGCTGAACTTAAGGAACATATATTAAATATAGAAGGGGTTGAAGATATCCATCACATACATGTGTGGAGCATCGACGGTTACAATAACTACGCCACTATGCATATCGTTACACGGGCAGACGATGTCCAGGCTATCAAGCACCTGATACGGGAGGAGCTGGAGGAGCACAGCATCTGCCACGCTGTGCTGGAGACCGAGCCCGAGATCTGCGAGGATAAAGAGTGCCATCTGGAGCCCCATCACCCGGCTCATCACCACCATCATCATTAAAGAAATTCTTTTTTTATTATTTACATTATTTGCAAAAAATATGGTATTATCTAACTGGTGGTAGTTATGAGAAATGAAATAATAATGAATACAGCAGCCATTGAAGCTCATAAAAGAATAATGGAAAGAGCAAAAAGAATGGCTTCTAATATGAAGAAAGAAGGTTCTGCTCCTTTAACAGCCTCTGATTTAATAAGTTTGAAAGAGAACGGCAGAAAACGCTAAATTATGAAAAAGCTTCTTCTATTACTTATCCCCCTGCTCCTCTTCTGCGGCTGCAGAAAAAACCAGACTAGGATTGCCAACCCGGTGGTGGAATCCTCATTCGAGGAGATACAGCAGAAACTGGGGATAACATTCGGCATACCGAAAGACGCAGAGAATATCTTCTATTCAATTATAGCCGGAGAATTGGCGCAGGCCGACTTCGTATGGCAGGAGGCTGAATGCACCGCCCGGGTCAAGGCCAGCACATCCACAGAACTGGAGGACATATCAGGCTTCTATTACGAGTGGAAGCAGGAGGTCGAGATCCCGGTGGGCTACAACACAGCCACCGTACGCTGGCTTGAGACAAAAGAGGGCGACACCATAGGAATATGCATCTGGCAGGATATAGTACCGGGCCTCACCTACTCTGTCAGCATGGAGAAAAACGCCACCCTGGAGAACCTTTTCATACTGGCCAACGCCGTCTACATCCCCGTCCAGGGCGACAGTTGAAAAACTTAAAGTTTATTCTGGGACAGATACTGCTTTAAGGATTCGATAAGTTTCTCACCATCCAAATCGTAGAAAAGTTTCTCAAAACATCCACTTATCATAGGATTCAGATCCAGGCCGAATTCTACTGACCTGGCATCAGTCTTAAAACCATAGCATCTTTTACCATTGGCATAGCCGATACCCAGCTCAACACAGGCCCCCTCATCAGGTGCACGGCCATCCAGCATAACAAAGATAATATCTGCTTTCAGGACCTCTTCCAAATCCCTTTTGAAAATAGTCTTGATAACTTCTTCCTGGCTTTCGTTCATATTGGGAGCCAGATAGCCATCCCGCTGAGGGAGAAAAACCTTATAGCCATAGCTTTCCAGCAGATTAGTGAGCATCAGGTTATATTCCCGTTCACTCTGGCTGAAGAGAGGAGCTGCAAAATATACTTTATTGCCAATCTTTTCATTAGCAACAACTGGTGTGGCTTTTTCTTCGGCAATCTCTTTCTTGCAGGATGCAACGCCCAAAATTATTGCAATACAAATAACTAAAATACTGATCTTTGCTATTTTCCTCATTATTTCACCTCATACCGGCTGATGACTGTATCGACCACATAGTCTTTCTTCAGCTCACCCAGTGCCTTGAAATGCGGAGTCTCGCCATGCTTTTTCACTGCTTCTGCCGATGCCCACATCTCAATGAGAAGCAGTTCGTTCTCATTGTCGGGACTGTAGTAATAATCGTATTTCTCGTTTCCTTCCTCTGCCCTTGATGAGGCTGCAATCCCGCTTTCCATGAGAGTGCGGTAGAATTCGTCCCTCTTGCCGTCCTTAACATAATAGTGCACTTCGATAAACTGCTTCACAGCGATTCTCCTTTCCAACGTCTATTTTACACTATTTTAAAACAGTTATCAAATAAATAATTTGACACAAACATAAAAGAAGAGTATTCCTTTAAATATGAAAATCGGTGTTATTGGTTTGGGCCTTATCGGCGGCTCCATCTTTAAGAAATTAAAATCTCTTGATAAATACGAGGTCATGGGTGTCTCAAGAAGCGTGAAAGATGTCAATGTGTCGGATGATTTCACTACCCTTGCCGGCTGTGAAATAGTCTTTGTCTGCACTCCCATGAGCGTAACCCTCGAAATACTGGACAAACTTGAGATCTATGTCAGCGAAAAAACGATAGTCACTGATGTATGTAGCCTGAAGGGATTTGTCTCAAAGAAAAAATATAAGTACCATTTCATTCCATCTCACCCAATGGCAGGAACCGAGAACAGCGGCTGGGCAAGCTCGTTCCCAGAGCTTTTTGAAGGTGCAAAATGGGTTTTAACTCCGATTGCTGGCGAAGCTGATGCTGCACAGAAAAAACTTGAGGCGCTGATCGAGGAGCTGGGAGCCACCATTGTGATCACAACCGCGGAAGAACACGACAAGGCTGTTGCCCTCATCTCTCATATGCCCATGGTGATAGCCCAAGCCCTGTGCGAGAATATCAAAGATGATAAGTTGGCCCAGACCCTTGCGGCGTCGGGGTTCAGGGACACCACACGGCTTGCCCTCTCGAATACACAGATGGCGTGCGACATGGTGAAAATGAACAGAGAGAACATAGAGCTGGCTTTTGACACATTAGCCGAAAGCCTAAAAGCATTGCTGGGGGATGATTACCCAGTCAAAGCTGAAACAATCAAAGCATTTAGGAAGAAGTTGTTTAGATAAAAAATTTTTGCCCCTGTATCATTATTTGACACACCTAGTTTAGTATATTGGTGATAAAGGAGCGAATATGGCTGAAAATCATTGGAGTAAGGAACGGATTGAATCATCAATCGACATTCTTTTCAACGGTAAATGTATGGAACCCTGCCATGTGAGACACTGGCGGGAAGAAAATAGTTATGGAACTGTTTCGGTAGTCAAAGGCATCTGTACCGGGCGGTGGGAAGTTGTGACTGAGAATGGCGATGTTGAGAAGTATTCATTGGTAGAAGATCTGGTTGCTGCCGGATGGGTTGTCGATTAAAAGTGCAGGTGAAGAATGAGACTTCCATACAAAGGTGCAGGTGTTGCACTGTTCAAGAAGATAGATAAAGAATATGCGATACTGCTTGGCAATCGCAAATATAAACCTCAGGCAGGCAAATGGTCCATTCCAGGTGGTGGCTATGAATTAAAGGACTTAACCTTATTTACGGCAGCAAAGCGGGAATTGCTGGAAGAAACAGGATTAGATCTGGGCAACGATGTAAAGCTCGTACAAAAAGGCGAGACTGTTTATTATCATATTAAAATTCCTTTTTTTGAATGGAAAACATATATGTATGAAGTTCCTTCTGATTTTCCTACACCCACAAAGATTCGTGAATTCTCCGAGATGAAGTTTATTCCGTTGAGTGAACTTGGTAATTATAAATTAGCCTTTGGGGTAAAGTCAGAGATTAAGAAATTTTTAAAAGAAACTGCTAAAAACCGCAAGAGAATGGAAACACTCACATTATTGAGAATGACAGATACCAAACTGCCGGTAAACCTTTGGATAGATAAAACTGCCCATTCAAATCACCCTTGGCTTTATTTCCAAAACAATTATGTAGATAGATTCACCTGTAGGTTGGATCTAATGCCTATAACTGTAGAAGAACACCCTAAAATGATAAACAAGGATGATTATCTATTAATATCATCTGAGGATTTCAAAAAGGTAACCGACTTTATTTCGAATAACCGCGAGTCAATTATAAAATATATCCAAGATCCAGCTTTTGGAGTAAGGGATTTATTCTAATATGGTTTTCCTAAATAAGGAAATAAGGACAAAAATCATTGCATTTTTGAGTCCAGCACATATCCCCGCCGGCCACTTTGTCCAGTTCTTTACTGTCCAGTTCAAAATTAGCCATCTCTGCTAAATATGCCTCTGCCTCATCCTTGGTGATTTCATAGCCCTCTGCTTTTGCCAGGGCCATGAGCTCCTCTGCGGTCTTGCACTCAAGTGCCTTTTCAAGCTGTTCTCTTGTAAGCTCGCTTCTGTTGATTTCTGCCATACCGAACACTCCTATTTATAAGTTTACCTTCCCCACTTCCAAATTGTCAATAAAAATATATATAATATGGCGAGGATAAATGATTTGCAAAAAACATTGATATATTACCTGATAGGCATCAATATACTGACCTTTTTCGTATATGGCATAGACAAACGGAAGGCAGAGAAAGGCAGTTGGCGCATATCAGAGGCTACCCTGCTTCTGCTCGCAACCATCGGTGGCAGCATCGGGGCTTTATTTGGCATGAGAGTATGGCACCATAAGACGCTGCACAAGAAGTTCAGGTATGGTGTCCCGCTGATTCTAGTGGTACAGATAATTCTTTTCGTATATTTTTGTTGACTATACCAAATATATTTGGTATACAATTCTCATGAAATATCACTTTTCTTACAAAATAGATGATGACGGAATCTGGGGAAACTGCTGTGAAGTCCCAGAACTGTATGCCCAAGCAGATACATTAGATGATTTCAAGAAAAACTGCGAGGAAGCTTTGAACCTGATGTTGGAGGAACCAGAAGATTCAAAAGTTGAGTTCGGCCTACCAGAGAAAAAATATGACAAGAAAAAGAACACTATTCAGGTTCCTGTTTACCCGGAAGTGGCCTTTGGAATGCTACTACGCATGTACCGGCTTAAGCACGGGCTGACCCAAAAGCAGGCTGCCGAAAAGTTGGGGATGAAAAATGTGTATAGTTATCAGCGCCTTGAAAAGAAATCAAACCCTACCCTTTCCATGCTGAAAAAAGTGACAGAAGTATTCCCAGATATGCAGATGGATATGCTGCTTAATTGATTTAGTTATCTTTAATTTATTTCATTTCCAAGAGTCAGGAATACAATTTGTCCAGCACAGCTCCCCTGCTTTACCGCCAGCCACTTTATCCAGTTCCTTGCTGTCAAGCTCAAAGTTGGCCATCTCAGCAAGATATGCCTCGGCTTCATCTTTGGTTATGTCGTATCCCTCTGTTTTTGCCAGTGCCATGAGTTCCTCGGCTGTCTTGCACTTCAGTGCTTTCTCAAGTTGTGCTTTTGTAAGCTTGTTTCTATTGATTTCTGCCATAACGGATTCTCCGGTTTATAAGTTTACCCTCCCCACTTGCAAATTGTCAATAAATATATTTGTTGACAAATCATATAAATACATAATAATTAGAATATATCATTGTTGGGGGATTTTATGAAAAGAATTTTAACCGTGACTCTTATTCTGACACTTGCCCTGCTCTGTTTTACAGGCTGCAAGTCAAATGCCAAAAAGGATTACATCCTGGCCACCGGTGGTACATCCGGCACATACTATCCATTTGGCGGCGCCATTGCCAACATTTGGAATACAAAAGTCGAGAACATGAACGTGACTTCACAGGCAACCGGTGCTTCTGCCGAGAACCTGAGGCTTATCAACAAGGGCGATGCTGAGTTCGCAATTGTACAGAACGACGTAATGGACTACGCATACAACGGAACAGACCTGTTTGCAGGAGAAAAGCTTTCCAACATCCAGACTATCGGAACCCTCTATCCAGAAGTTGTGCAGATAGCTGTATCCAAGAACAGCGGCATCAAGGCTATCGTAGATATGGCAGGAAAGCGGATTTCTGTTGGCGATGCAGGATCCGGAGTTGAGTTCAACGCAAAGCAGATTCTTGAGGGCTTTGGAGTAACCTTCAATGACTTCAGGAAGAGCAACCTTTCTTTCAAGGAGTCTTCCGACGGTATCCAGAACGGCACCCTGGACGGATGCTTTGTGACAGCTGGTGTTCCAAACGCAGCTCTGCAGGAGCTTGCCTTCACATCAGGACTTCAGCTTATTCCTGTATCTGGAGCTGCCGCTGACAAGATTATGGCTAAATACCACTATTACACACTCACCACAATCCCAGGTGGAACCTACAAGGGAACTGACGGTGACACACCTGCTCTGGCAATCAAGGCAACCCTGGCAGTAAGTGCAAAGCTGGATACAGACACAGTATACGAGATGACAAAGGCTCTCTTCTCAAACCTTCCTGATCTGGCAACAGCCCATGCAAAGGGCAAGGAAGTTTCTGCCGAGAAAGCTGTGACAGGGGTCTCTGTTCCATTCCATCCAGGTGCAGAGAAGTACTTCAAAGAACTTGGACTGATGAAATAACATCTGATGAAAAAGCTGCTGCTTTTTGCATTCATTATTCTGGCGGGGGCTCTTCTGCTGATTCCCGCAAAACCTGTTCTTGTGATCTCAAGCAGGGAGGACCGCTCAAACCGCTACTACTCTGCCACAGGTTACAGGGACGGGTTTGTAATCTCTTACACCCACTCGGTCAACAAAGGACGTGTGCACGACTATTACCGGAGTGCCAAAGAGGATGAACTTGAGCTGTATCAGACTAAGTTTGTCTCTTACGGAGCCGGTATTCCCGAGCCTGGCGAGACCGCAGGAGCAATTTTTACAGCAGATGATGGCTGCTACACCATCAGCAACCTGCACAGAATCCTGCCCCAGCTGAACATGGCTGTGGGCCTTGTGGCAAACCATTCAATAAACATCGGCAACGCAGAGATTCCTCTGACTGATTTCTTCCCGGTCCAGACCGGCATAACACTGCAGATAAAGCGTGTCAACCTTGCAGATTATATATGGAGACACTACCATGGCTGAAAAAGTTGATAACCTTCTGCCTACAACGAACGAAGAAGAAATAAAGAACCTGATGAAGGAGCTGGACCGGGAGCAGGCCTACCGGGAGCACACCTGCTGGCGGCAGTACATAACTGTTGTCATCTCTGTTGTCTTTGTCATGTTCCAGCTTTATGCAACTCTTTCGGGACACATAACTGCCCAGGTACTGCGGGCAACCCACCTGGCCTTTGTGCAGCTTCTGGCCTTCCTCCTTTTCCCTGCGACAAAAAAGATGCCCAAGAACACCCTGCCCTGGTACGATGTGGTGCTGGCAGTCATCGGTGCCGCCTGCTGGATGTATATAGTAATCAACTTCGAAACCTTGGTGCGCCGCTCCGGCAACAACACAACCCTTGACGTCATAATCGGAATTATCGGCATCATCATTCTGTTTGAGAGCTGCCGCCGTATCGTGGGCCTTCCTATCATGACAATCGCAGGCTGTTTTGTGCTTTATGCCTTTGTGGGGAAATATCTGCCCGGCTTCATGCATCACCGGGGGTACTCGCTGCAGCGGGTTGTATGCCATCTTTTCTACAATACCGAAGGAATCATGGGCACCCCCATCGGCGCCTGCTCCACCTTCATATTCCTGTTCATACTGTTCGGCGCACTGCTTGAGAAGACCGGCATCGGCCAGTTCTTCATCGACGTGTGCAACGCCATCGCAGGCGGCGCCAGCGGCGGCCCGGCCAAGGTCGCTGTCCTCTCCTCTGCCCTCCTGGGCACAGTATCCGGCTCCTCGGTTTCTAACACTGTAGGCTCAGGCTCCTTCACCATCCCCATGATGAAACGGCTGGGCTACAAGGGCGAGTTCGCCGGTGCGGTAGAGGCTTCCGCCTCCACCGGAGGCCAGCTAATGCCGCCTATCATGGGCGCCGCCGCCTTCCTTATGGCCGAAAGCCTCGGAATGCCTTACATCACCATTGTAAAGGCGGCCATAATTCCGGCAGTACTCTACTTCACTGGCATCTTCATTACAGTCCATCTTGAGGCCAAGAAGATGAACCTGAAGGGCCTTCCGAAGGATCAGCTGCCAAAGTTCATGCCCCTCTTCCTGAGTAGAGGCTACATGCTGATTCCTCTTCTTGTAATAATCTACTTCCTGTGCGCCGGCAAAACTGCGGTGTTCGCCGCCCTCATGGGAATCGTGAGCTGCCTTGTCATCGGCTTTGTAGTATCGTTGGTGGATCTGGCAAAGGGAAGACGCCCGACCTTCAACGGGAAAGACCTGGTGATTGTCATGTGCACCGCTGCCCGGAACATCATATCGGTGGCAATTGCCTGCGGTATGGCAGGAATTATTATCGGAACCGTAACCCTTACAGGGCTTGGCCTCAAGATGGGCGCAGGCCTTGTCACACTGGCACACGGCAAGCTTTTCCTTACCCTGATTTTCACCATGATCGCATCCATCATCCTGGGAATGGGTGCTCCGACAACTGCGAACTATCTTATAACTTCCACAATCACAGCTGGAGCAATCATACAGCTGAACGTTCTTCCACTGGCTGCCCATATGTTCGCATTCTACTTTGGAATAATCGCTGACGTCACACCTCCGGTAGCGCTGGCTGCCCTGGCCGGTGCCGCAATTGCAAAGGCCAAGCCAATGAAGACGGCGGTAAATGCCACCAAACTGGCCATAGGCGCCTTCATCATACCCTATATGTTTGTGTTCAATTCGCAGATGCTGATGATCGATGCAAACGCAGTGCAACTCAGCTATATCCTGTTGACTGCACTGATCGGCATGTTCGGAATAAGCGTGGCACTTGAGGGCTACGGTTTCGGGTTCACCAGTAATATAGTTGAGCGGCTTTTGTTTGCGGCCGGCGGTCTCTTGTGTGTGATCCCGGAAGGTATGACTGACGTCATCGGCTTGTGCATGCTGGCAGTGCTGTGTACCTTCCAGATCATCCGCCGAAAGCTAATAAAAAAAACTGCGAGGTAATTATGAAAAAGATGATTGGATACTGCGGCCTGGACTGCGAGCACTGTGATGCTTATATCGCGACAAAAAACAATGACCAGGCTCTGCGCGAGAAAACAGCAAAATACTGGTCAGAGATGAATCATGTCACCATTCTGCCCGAGCACATAAACTGCGAAGGCTGCCGTGTAGATGGAGTCAAAACCTATTACTGCTCCAACATGTGCGAGATCCGCAAATGCGCTTTGGCAAAGGGGTTTGAGACCTGCGGTGACTGCAGTGAGCTGGAGAAATGCGGCAAGGTTGCTATGATTATCGACAATGTTGAGGAAGCTAGTAGAAATTTGAAGAAATGAATAATACAAAGAAGCTCAGAGAAGAAGTCAATCCTGTTTTCACCACCGCCCAAGTGTGCCTGCGCATAAACGCGCTGATGGGCGATTCTGATGCACAAAAGCTGACAAAACTGCTTGGCTTTGAGGACAACTTGCCAGCATCTGACACGGATGATGAAATGCCTCAAGAGATGAAGGAATTCGTCCAGCACACCATGAACCGCGGCTTCAGTATAATGGTGGAGGCCAGATTCGCATCTTCAAGCAATCTTATTCTGAAAAGCGGATTAAAAAATGTGATGGATATGCCCTGCGGATACACACCGCGTGGTGTAAAATTCTCCCGCTCCGGCCTGCATTATTTTGGACTGGATCTCCCTGCCGTGATTGACGCCATAGGCCCTGCATCAAAAAAAGTGATTGGCAATAATGACAATATTATCTACCAGGCAGTGGATGCCACCAGTTATACATCATTGAGCAGAGCCCTGTCCGGAGCAAATGGAGAGCTGTTCATAACCACCGAGGGACTTCTGATGTACTTTACCCAGTCCGAGCTTGAGGAAGTGTTCCAAAATATCCGCAAGCTGCTGCTTGAATTCGGAGGAAAATGGGTGACCACAGACAACCAGATGGTGGCTGTCCACGGCCGTATTCTGGCTGCCTTGGGCGATACCACAAAACCGATGATACCACCTAAAGACCACCCGGACAATGAATTTATGATCATGGAGAAGGCCCAGCAGTTTGTTGACAGGATGGGCTTCAATCTGGAGAAAGTTCCCTTGTACAATTATCTGCCCGATGCCATGTTCTCACTTAAGGATCTGTCAGCAGAAAAGCAGGAGGCAGTTCGCTCAGTTTTCAAGGATATGTACTTCTGGATCATGACAGCAAGACCTGATGATGCAGCCAAACCGACATCCGAAGACAGTGAGTTCAATGCAAAACTTGAATGCGCAGGAGATTCGCTGAATGTTTCTGTATCTGGACGGCTCGATACCATCACAGCTCCGGAACTACTGGAAAAGTTCCGTAAAGTGTCAGAAGAAACTGCATTTACCACGATATCATTTGATATGAAAGACATGGAATACATCTCATCTGCAGGGCTGCGTGTGCTTCTGCTTATGCGTAAATCGGTGGAAGATAACGACCACTTTGAGCTTCGTAATATGAGCCCATCTGTGCGTGATATCATCGAGACAGCCGGTTTTGACAACCTGATAAAGAAGTAGAGCATATGAATATCGTTCAGACCTTCTATGATGACATTGCATCGCAGTATGACAAACTCTTTCTTGACTGGGAAAACACAACCAAGGAACAGGCTGTTATCCTGAACAAAATCTTTGCTGACAATGGCTTTGACCACACTGCACGCATCCTTGACTGCGCATGCGGAATCGGAACTCAGGCAATAGGCCTGACTGGACTTGGGTATAATGTAACTGCCTCAGATATCAGCGATGGAGAGCTTGCAGAGGCGAAGAAGAGAGCTGATAAAAATGGCGTGAAGATCCACTTTAAGCATGCTGATTTCTGTGCTTTATCAGATACCTTCAAAGATAAATTTGACATCGTAATTGCCATGGATAACGCCCTGCCCCACATGCTTACAAAAGAGGCTTTGGAAAAGGCTGTCAGAAGCATAACAAATCAGATTAAATTAGGTGGACTTTTTGTCGCCAGCATCCGAGATTATGACAGTCTGCTGATAAACAAGCCGCCCTATTCTGCCCCCTATATTCACAAGACAGCGAAGGGACAGCGGGTTTCTTTCCAGACATGGGTTTGGGAAGGTGAAAACTACCACCTGGCACAGTACATCATTGCTGATGAAGGAAACTTGCAGGTACATAAATTTGAATGCGAATACAGGGCAACCCGCAGAGCAGAACTGACAGACCTGCTTCTCGCCAGTGGCTGCAGCAAGGTGCTTTGGAAGATGCCAGAGGAAACATGCTTTTATCAGCCTATTGTAGTTGCTAGGAGATAACTGTTACTTTCCAGCGTAGAATTCGGTAGTAGTTCGGTTTGCCTGAATCAGCACAGAGCTCTGATGGAACACTTTGACCATCTCATCACAGGCTTCGTGAACTTTGTCCAGAGTGGTGTCGCTTAAGTAAATAACCAGAGTATATTCCTGATATACCTTGTCACCATCTACCCAACCACCTTTTGCCTCCTGAATTGTGTATCCACCGAAAATATTGATAAGAATCTTCTTTGCCTGCTCCATGGCCTCTTCCGGCGGGAATACAGGCTGGTTTGTATCCTTGTCGTTTGTACCCAGATAAAGCACATACTGGATATCTGCTTTTGGATTAGTCACAATGACCAGCGCGACGGCAGAAAGAACAATCGCAATTATACAAAGCCCCGCAATGAGTGCTGCAAACTTTTTAGACATTTTTATTTATCTTTATCTTGAACAATAGTATAATTTGTGCTTCTTCCTCCGGCAGTCGGATTCTTCTCAAGCACTCCCTTCTCCACCAGATCTGTGATGTCACGCAGAGCTGTATCATTAGAACACTTGGCCATCTTTGCCCACTTTGATGTGTTGAGCACTCCAAACCATGAACCGTCCAACATTTTATTCAGCATGAAAGACTGACGGCTGTTCAGCAGTATTTCTGAGATACTCTGGAGGAATGCATATTTCCTCAATACACTTTCGGTCTGGGAATAACTCTCCTCCACTGCTTTCTTATAGCACTTCAGGAACCATTCAATCCATTCAGTGATATCGACAGAACTGTGCTGGGTCTTCTCAAGGATCTCATAGTAGTTTTTCTTATCAAGCAGAATCTGATTCGACATGCTGTAGAAGCGGAACTTGGTCCTGTCGCTGCGGCAGAGCATCATATCGGCGATTGTCCGGGCTATGCGACCATTTCCGTCCTCAAATGGATGTATGGTGATAAACCAAAGATGGGCAATCGCTGCATGTATGATTGAGTCACCCTCCTTCTTCCTGCTGTTAAGCCAACGGAGGAAAAGCTTCATCTCCTTTTTTACAGCCTTCGGTTTTGGTGCCTCATAATGCACTTTTTCATGTCCAAGACCACCAGAAACCACCTGCATCTCTGCAGAGCGATACTGCCCTACCTCAATTTTGTTCATCCCACTGTAACCTGTGGGGAAAAGGCAGGCATGCCATCCGAAAAGGCGCTCTTCTGTCAGTGGCTTATCGTAGTTCTGTGTCGCATCCAGCATCATCTCCACAACTGCGTCCACATTGCGGTCAGAATTGACCAGACCAGAAGTCTGGATTCCAAGCCTGCGGGCTATGGATGAGCGTACCTTATCCTGATTAAGCAGGAAACCCTCTATCTCGCTGGATTTGATGATGTCACTGGTAATGGTTGAGAGTATTTTCTCTTCTTTCTCTGAAAGCCCCAGCATCTCCATCCTAGAAAGCAGTTTTCCCTGCTCCAGATGGCACTCCTCTAGCAGATTTGAAAGGGATTGAGAATCATATTCAAAATGTGGCCAATGTTCATCCTGATATATATACATACCAGGAGTATAAACTATTCTGCGGTGATTATCAAGCCTATTCGCCGCATTTTTGCGGTGATTATTTCACTTATTCACCGCACAGACATCAGAAGCAGTTGTCCAGAATATCCGGATCCAGACCTTTCTTGCCGGTGATGTGGCCCACGATGAAGTAGAGCAATCCACCTACCAGAAGGCCCCAAGCTACAGCATTGATTCCTACAATCTTCACATTGTAATGGCAGAAGATGTAGGTGAATGCGGCACCTAATGAGCTGGCAACAGCAGCCTGCCGTGTACCCTTTTTCCAGAAGAGTCCGCCCACCAGAGGCCAGAAGAAGGTACACTCAAGACCACCGAAGGCAAACATGTTCAGGAAGAAGATAATGTCAGGAGGGTTCAATGTCAGGACGGCCACCAGGATTCCGAAGAGGAGTGTCACCACAGGGCTCACAAAAGCTACCCTCTTGTTATATTTCTCAATCTTTACAGGGTCATTTTTGACCACATAGGTCCGCCACAGGTCCTTTACAATAGCAGCAGAAGCCAGGATCAACAGGGAATCCACTGTGGACATTACTGCGGCCATAGGGGCAGCAAGGAAAAGGCCGGCCAGGGGGGTAGGCATAATCTGCTGCACAATGTATGGAATGAAATAGTCTGATGTAGGTAAGTTTGCCTTGTCCACCAGAGCACCTGCCCATGCTCCTGCCAGATGCATACCGACTACAACGAAGGAACAGGTTATGGCACCGATCCACATAGCGCTGTGGAGGCTCTTGGTATTCTTGAAACCCATACCCCGTACTGCTGTCTGAGGCAGTCCCAGCACGCCGAAACCAACCAGAATCCAGAAGGAAAGCAGTGTACCAGGCTTATATTTTGCGAACAGGTTGTCGTAAACTCCAGGCAGATTCTGCTGAAGCCCTGCATCAATTCCAGAAAGGCCTCCACCTGCCTGCAGCACAAAGAAAAGGAACAAGAAGGTACCGATGCACATGATGAAGCCCTGAATTGCATCTGTAATAGCTACTGCGGAGAATCCACCGAAAGCAGTATAGATGATGACTACTGCGGCAAAGATGAACAGCGAGTACTTATAGTTAATTCCAGTGATAGACTGAATCAGGGTGGCGCCGCCTGTGAACTGGGAGATCATCTGGGCTATAAAGAAGGCCACCATCAGAAGCGATGTTACAATTACCAGCGCATCACTCTTGTACCGGGCCTTGAGGTAGCCGGCCACAGTGACCGCACCGGTACGGCGGGAAACCAAAGCCATCTTGTTGCCCAGGACTCCCAGGATGAAGAAGGTTACAGGAACCTGCACCGCAGCAATCCACACCTGGGCATAGCCGTAGGTCATACCTGCCGCTCCAGGTCCTGAGACAAAGGAGCTTACCGATGTATATGTGGCCATGGTGGTCATAGCCAGGAGCAGACCGTTCATGGAGCGGCTGCCGATATAATATTTCTTCTCCACGGAAAGGGTGCTTTCCTGGCTTTTCTTCCTGTTGTACCAGATACCTATAATCGCATTGCAGACAAGGTAGATAATGAGAATTGTCAGAATCATTTCTGCTCCTCCTCGTCATCATACTCAAAGTCCACGAACACATGCTTTAAAAGGTAGCGCACTCCGACCAGAGCAATAACTATGGTGCCGAAAACCGAAACCGAGAACCAGGCCGGCATTCCCAAGAAGTAAAGCCCCTTGCCGTTAAGGGCAAAGGCGGTGAAAATATGCCATGCACAGCACAGAAGAGTCACTATGAGGGTTCCCTTGATCTCTCTCATGCACTGGGCATGCTTTTCCTGTTTTGTCATCTTTTTCATGGTGATATAACTATATCACATTGAAAATTAAGAATAAATTACTTTTTCTACTTATTTTTATTAACTTAATTACTTTTTGCCCCTACCTCTATTTACTGTTTGAGGGTTTCCATATAAGATAGAAAAAAACAATAACTGGGAGGAATTCATGGGATTTTTTGATGACCATTTGAAAGATACAGACCCGGAAGTCTGGGCTGCAATCGAGCAGGAGAAAGCCAGACAGAACCATAATATCGAGCTTATCGCTTCCGAGAACAATGTTTCCAACGCCGTCCTTGAGGCTGATGGCTGTGTGATGACCAACAAGTATGCTGAAGGCTACCCTACAAAGCGGTATTACGGCGGCTGCCAGTGTGTAGATATTGCAGAGGAGCTGGCACGGGAACGGGCTAAAAAGCTTTTCGGCTGCACTTACGTGAATGTTCAGCCCCACTCCGGAGCACAGGCCAATATGGCTGTACAGTTTGCCCTTCTTAAGCCGGGCGACACAGTAATGGGCATGAACCTGGCCCACGGCGGTCACCTTTCCCATGGCTCCCCGGTAAACTTCTCAGGTACCTACTTCCACATCGTTCCTTATGGTGTAAAAGAGGACGGATTCATCGACTACGACGAAGTTGCACGGATTGCCTCTGAATGCAAGCCAAAGCTTATCATCGCAGGTGCCTCTGCATATCCACGTGTGATCGACTTCAAGAGATTCCGTGAGATTGCAGACTCTGTAGGAGCTATCCTTATGGTGGACATGGCTCACATCGCAGGTCTTGTAGCTGCCGGTCTCCACCCAAGCCCGATCCCATATGCACATGTAACCACAACCACAACCCACAAGACTCTCCGCGGACCACGGGGCGGTATGATCCTCTCAAGTCAGGAGTTTGCAGATGAATACAAGCTCAACAAGGCTATATTCCCTGGAATCCAGGGCGGTCCATTGATGCACATCATCGCAGGAAAGGCTGTGGCTCTTGGCGAATGCTTGAAGCCTGAGTTCAAGGCTTATGCAGCCCAGATTGTGGCAAATGCACAGGCTCTGGCAAAAGAGCTTCTGGCACAGGGTTTTGCACTGGTATCCGGTGGCACAGACAACCACCTGATGCTGGTTGATGTATCTGTCCTGGGCCTTACAGGAAAGGCTGTGGAGCAGGCTCTGGACAAGGCTGGAATCAGCGTGAACAAGAATGCAATCCCATTCGACAAGCAGAAGCCTATGGTAACCAGCGGAATCCGTATCGGCACCCCATCTGTCACCACCCGTGGCATGAAGGAAGCTGAGATGGTTCAGATCGCACGGTTCATCAAGAAAGCCTGCGACAACATCGACAACGATGCAGCTCTGGCAGCATTGCGGGATGAGGTTTATGCCTTCACCGCAAAGTTCCCGATGTATAAGTGAGGCTGACAGGCATTCATGCGGATAAAGCTGGAGAACCTGAAAAAGTATTACGACTCTATCCATGCGGTGGATGATATTTCCCTGGATATCCCGGAGAACACCATCTTCGGAATAATCGGAAAAAGCGGTGCCGGCAAATCCTCACTGGTTCGGCTCATGAGCCTGCTGGAGGCCCCTGATTCTGGTGCTGTCTGGTACGGCGAGCGCCGGGTGGACAACCTGCCCAAGGATGAGCTTATCGCCTGCCGCCGCAAGATAGGGATGATTTTCCAGAACTTCAATCTTTTCTCCTCCCGCAATGCCGGGAAGAATGTGGCATATCCCCTTGAGATATGCGGCATGCCCAAGGCCCAGATAAAGGAGCGGGTTACAGAGATGCTCAAGCTGGTGGGGCTTGAGGACAGGGAGAATGCCCCCATAAGCACCCTCTCCGGAGGTCAGAAGCAGCGTGTGGCTATAGCCCGGGCACTGGCAACCCAGCCCGATATTCTCTACTGCGACGAGGCCACCAGCGCCCTGGACCCCAACACAACCCAGTCCATCCTGGCCCTGATAAGGGAAATCCAGAAGAAGATGAACCTGACTGTGGTCATGATAACCCATCAGATGGAGGTTGTCCGGGATGCCTGCGAATATGTGGCAGTTGTGGAGGATGGAAAAGTAGTTGAGCAGGGAAAGGTCAAGGATATCTTCGCAAACCCAAAGACCAAGACAACCCGGGACTTTATAAAGAATGTGCTTAACGACAAGGAGATGGTGAAGTGGTCAGACCAGACCGGCAAGTTCCATCTCCACTTCACAGGGAAGACTCCGGAGAAACCGCTCCTCAGCACAATAGCAAAAAAATTCAATGTGGAGTTCAACATCTTTGCCGCAGGTATTTCCCATCTGCCGGATGAGGATGTGGGCTATATGAATGCAGATATCATGGGAAGCGACGAAGAGGTCTCCAAGGTCATAGCATGGCTTGAGGAGAACAGCGTCCATGTCCGGAAGGAGCAGGAGTAGTCTATGGAACAGATACTGATTCTTGTGGGTGTATCCACACTCCAGACCCTTCTTATGGTATTCTTCTCCACACTTTTTGCTATCCTGATAGGTTTCCCTCTGGGAGTGCTCCTTAATACCACAAACCAGTATGGCATAACACCACGGCCGGTGTTCAACTCGATCTTAAGCCGTATCATAGATGTGCTCAGGTCTTTCCCATTCGTAATCCTGATGATTGTGCTCCTCCCCTTCACCCGTCTGATGCTGGGGACAGCAATCGGCACAACAGCTACCATCATACCACTCTCCATAGCGGCAGCCCCGTTTGTGGCACGTATCACAGAGACTGCACTGAACGAGGTTGACCCTGGAATTGTCCAGGCCGCCCGGGCTATGGGAAGCACCAACTGGCAGATCATATACAAGGTTCTGGTGCCGGAGGCAATGCCTTCTGTAGTATCAGGCATCACCTTGACTATCATCAATCTTATAAGCTATTCTGCTATGGCTGGAACATTGGGTGGCGGTGGCCTGGGAGACCTGGCTATCCGCTATGGATATCAGCGTTTCCGCACCGGGGTAATGACTGCAGCGGTTATCGTCATCATCATAATGGTGGCAGCAATACAGTTCGCAGGTACCCGGCTGACCAACAAGATGTTGAGCAAGAGATAAAAATTTAATCCAGCTGTTGACACAGTTTTGGTTTGAAAGTATAATATACCTACCAATCAAGTAGGTAATAGGAGGTTATAAATGAAAAAATTTCTTTTAATCGCAGCGCTTGTATTTGCCACCACAGCAGTATATGCACAGCAGACAATCAAAGTGGGAGCTACACCTGAGCCACATGCCGAGATCCTCAATCTTATCAAGGATGACCTGGCAGCAAAGGGTGTAAAGCTTGAAGTTGTGGAGTTCACAGACTATGTGACACCAAACGATGCAGTTGAGGCTGGAGACATTGATGCAAACTATTTCCAGCACATCCCATATCTTGATTCCTTCAACAAGGAGAAGGGATATCATCTGGTGAACGCAGGGGGAATTCATGTAGAGCCATTCGCACTCTATTCCAAGAAGGTTACAAAGCTGGACCAGTTCAAGAACAAGGCTGTAATCGCAATTCCTAACGATCCGACCAACGAGGGAAGAGCACTGCTCCTTCTTGCTGATGCAGGACTTATCACACTGAAAGCTGATGCTGGAATCACCGCAACTCCTCTGGACATTGCAAAGAACCCAAAGAAGATCAAGTTCAGAGAGATTGAGGCTGCTTCTCTGCCAAGAGTTCTTGGAGATGTTGACGGCGCAGTAATCAATGGCAACTATGCTATTCCTGCTGGACTTTCAGCAAATAAAGACGGACTCTTTGTAGAGGGTTCCTCTTCTCCATACGTAAACGTCATCGCAGTCAAGGCTGGAAACGAGAACAAGCCTGCAATCAAGGCTCTGGTTGAGGCCCTGAAGACTCAGAAAGTAAAGGACTACATCGCAAAGAGATATCCTAACGGCGAAGTTGTCCCAGTTTTCTAATCCAGCTTGGATCCTTGAAGAATGCGGAGCCGGTGGCAAGTACATCGGCTCCTTTTTTTATCAGTTCCTGGGCATTGCCGCCCCCTACTCCGCCATCCACCGAAATAAGGAAGTTGTATCCCTTCTCTTTCCTGATGGCAGCCAGCTGTGAAATTTTATCAATGCAGCTTGGAATCAGCTTCTGTCCGCCGAAGCCGGGGTTCACAGTCATAACCAGCACCAGATCCACATCTCCCAGCACCTCTTGAATGGAACTTACAGGAGTGGATGGCACTATGCTTATTCCAGCCTTCTTGCCCAGCTCCTTTATTCTGTAGATAAGCCGGTGGATATGGTAGCAGGACTCCACATGAAATGTGATGTAGTCTGCACCAGTCTTGCCGAACTCCTCCACAAAGAACTCAGGGTTCTCCACCATCAGATGGACATCAAAGACAAGGTCGGAATGGGGCCGCATATCCTGCACAAACTTGGTGCCGAATGTCATGTTTGGTACAAAGTGGCCGTCCATGACATCAAGGTGCACCCACTGTGCCCCGTTCTTCTTCACAAAATCCAGGGACTCCCGGACCTGGCTGAAATCTGACGCCAGCATTGATGGCGCAATGATAATATCCTTCATACTTCCCTACTTCTCAAGCACTGCCTTGATTCTCCGGACACCGGATGATGAGCTCTCCTCTTTAAGAATGTGGAAATGGCCCATGTCGCCAGTGTGCTTAACATGAGGACCGGCACACACTTCCTTGGAGAAGTCGCCGATTGTATATACTGTAACCTGCTCGCCGTACTTGCTGGAGAAGAATGCAACTGCACCCTTTTCCACAGCTTCCTGCGGTGTCATGGTCTCAACGCTTACCTGCAGGTCCCGCTTGATTGCATCGTTCACCAGGTCCTCAACCTGCTGGATCTGCTCCTTGGTCATCTTCTCGCCATGGCTGAAGTCGAAGCGGAGCCGCTCCGGAGTGATGTTGGAACCCTTCTGTCCCACATGGTCACCCAGCACCTTGCGGAGTGCCGCATGCAGAAGGTGTGTTGCTGTATGGAGTGCGGTGGTCTCCTCGCTGTGGTCGCCCAGACCAGACTTGAACTGTCCTGCCTCGGCTGTGCGTGAAAGCTCCTGATGCTTTGCAAAGGCCTCGTTGAAGCCTTTCACATCAACGGTAAAGCCTTTCTCTGCGGCCAGTTCCTGGGTCAGCTCGATTGGGAAGCCGAAGGTGTCGTACAGTTTGAAGGCGCTGCCACCTGCAATCTCCTTTATTCCCTGCTTCTCCATGAAGAAGGTCATCTTCTCGAACTGCTTCTCTCCCTTCTCCAGGGTCTCGCTGAACTTGATTTCCTCTTTGGTCAGCTCGTCGAACACTTTATCCTTGTTCTGAACCAGCTCTGGATATGGTGCACCGTAAAGGTCGATTACAATCTCTGCCACCTTTGCCAGGAATGTGCCCTGGATGCCCAGGTGCCGGCCGTTCCGCACAGCACGCCGGATAAGGCGCCGCAGGATATAGCCCTGTCCTACGTTGGACGGTGTGCATCCTCTCTGGTCACCCAAGATAAAGGTACTGGTCCTTATATGGTCTGCGATTATCCGCATGGAGATATCAGTCTTGTCATCCTTGCCATACTCAACGCCGGCCAGCTCTCCGATCCGCTTAAGAATAGGCTGCATAACCTCGGTCTCGTATACGCTCTTCTTCCCCTGGAGGATGGCGATGGTACGCTCGATTCCCATTCCGGTGTCGATGCACTTTCTTTCCATCTCAACGAACTGGCCCTCTTTGTTCTTGTTGTAGCCCATGAGGACGTCGTTCCAGATCTCGAAGTATTTGCCACATCCGCAGCCAGGCTTGCAGTCCGGACCGCAGGCAGGACGGCCTGTGTCTATGAACATCTCGGTGTCTGGTCCGCAGGGTCCGGTCTCCCCGGCAGGGCCCCACCAGTTGTCTTCTCTAGGCATGAAGTAGATTCTCTCGTAAGGGATACCCAGGCTGTGCCAGATCTCGGCACTCTCGGTGTCCCGTGGAATGCCCTCTTCTCCCTCGAATACAGTCACAGAAAGCTTCTCTGGGTCGATTCCCAGCTCTTTTGTAAGGAACTCATAGCTCCAAGGAATCATCTCTTTCTTGAAATAGTCCCCTAATGACCAGTTTCCCAGCATCTCGAAGCAGGTCAGATGGTGCGGGTCGCCTACACTGTCGATATCGCCTGTGCGGATGCACTTCTGGTAGTCGGTAAGCCGGGTCCCTGCCGGGTGGGGTTGGCCTAAAAGATATGGTACCAATGGGTGCATTCCCGCTGTGGTAAAGAGCACAGTGGGGTCATTCTCCGGGATTACAGATGCCCCGGAAATCTGGGTATGTCCCCTGGATACAAAAAAATCGATGAATTTTTTTCTAAGTTCGTCAGCTTTCAATGGTTTCATAGTGTCTCCTACAAAAATTATAATAAAAAAGAATTAAATATACAATAACAAAGCTCCTGCAATAAGGGACCCCTGCTCGGTAAACGGCCTTTGGCCTAAAATACCGCCAAGGGTCCCATTTGCAGGAGGTCAAAACATGCTCCTTTGCCATCTTTTTTATCATAACTCTAGTTATCGAATTTTTGTTGGTTGACTTTCCCCGTAGGGGGGGGGTAGACTATAAATATAGGAGTACAAAATGAAAAAATTATGGTTCTTGCTTTTAGCTGTGTGTTTAATTGGTTTTCTAGCAGGTTGTGATGGCGGCGGCGGTGGCGGTTCTGATGATAATGGCGGCAACGGTGGAAACGGCGGTGGCAATGGCGGCTCAGCATTATATATTGTCACTGATTTGACAGATATGACTGGCGTAACCAACTTCAGCATAATTGAAGGAGGAATACAGTTTGATAGGGGTGGCCATACTTACCAGAATTATGTCAGCCTTACTGATGATGGTGCTGATGGAACATTTGCACTTCACGAAAGAGAACTTGAGGATGGTGTAGTACAGGCTGATTGTACATTCCACGGTACATATGAAATTTCAGGAAGCACAGTAAATGTACATTGCACAAAAACAACTTATGCAAATGGCGATCCTGACAACTTAGCTCCATGGGATGATACCTTTACAATCGTAAATGATACTGTCATGCATATCTGGGGTTGGGTAATGACCCGACAATGAGCCAAATTATTAATTGAAAACGGGGTGCGGTTGCACCCCGTTTTTATAGCATTTAACCAGCTCGGACTTGCCGGTGGAGTACATAACCAGGAGGCAGCAGTCGAAGGTATAATCCGGCCAGACAGCCTTGAGGCCGTGGGCGTAGAGCCCCACCTGCGTCTTATATCGCTCCAGGGTATCCTCATCCAGGCTGCTGCCGGAGTGGGTCTTGTAGTCCAGCACTGTGACTGAGTTTCCTTTCTTCACAATCAGGTCTATGACGCCGTTCAGGAGTTTGCCCTCCGGAGTGCGGAATATCATGGCTTTCTCCGGTATAAGCTTCTCGGCATCGGACACCAGGGCATGGTACTCCGGCACCGCAAGTCCAGCCTTTGCAAAGGTAAGGAACCTGGATCGGATAGATTCTGGGACAGGAAAATCCTCAGGCTTGGCACTGGAAAGGTTGCCCACATTCTTCTCGAAGAAGCTGTGGACTGCGGTGCCCACCTCGCTGGCCTTGGCTCCTGCAGTCTCAGATGCATCATCATCGGCATCTGTGATTTTATCATCCAGATCATATTCCTCTTCCATGGCATCCAGGTGCCGGGAAACAGAAACAGTGGCCAGCTCCGGTGCCGGGAACTCCTTCTGCTCCACGGGATACATCAGCGCAGGCTTATCCTTGTTGAGCACAGGTTCTATGAGGCTGATATCAAATTCTGCATTCTGAACAATTTCTGGATAATTAGGCAGGTTGCCCACTATATTCTTGAACCAGTTCACATCAGGCTGTACATCTGCAAGGCCATCCTCTGTAAGCTTTCCGCTCTGCATTGTCACCACCAGATGCTTCTTGGCCCGGGTGAATGCCACATAGAGCAGGTTGCCCTTCTCCTCGCTCTCGAATTCTGTATTCTTATCCTTTATCCATGCGTCATAGAGCAGGGGGCGCTCATCCTTCACCAGTTTTCTGAACCCTGTTATGTCATAGTCTATGATCTGATTGTTGTATTCATCCACATAGTTTATGAAGTCTATGCTGCTCCTGGGGCCTCCGAAACCACCTTTTCCGGTGTAGTCGGTTATCTTTGACACAAAGAGGTAGTCAAACTCAAGCCCCTTGGAGCTGTGGACTGTCATAATCCTGACACCGTTCTCCAGAGCCGATACATTGATTTCCTTGCTGTTCTCGTCGGCAAACTTAAGCAGCTGGACAATTATATCCTCCGGACATTCCCCCAGCTGACGGACAAAATCGCGGCACTGCAGCAGAAGCTGATGCAGCATAGGACGGACAGGGGCATACATAGGCAGTTTCATAATGGAGCTTACTGCATAGCAGAATCCCTTTTCCTTCTGGTCATAACCAGATACAAATTCAGACAGGACCGGGTTGGCGGCCAGAATCTCCTGGGGCAGGAAGCCATAGAGCACCTGCAGCACCAGAAGCACCTGCACAATCTCGCTCTGCCGGAAGAAATCCTTCTTTATGCAGAAAGAATATGGAATATTCAGACGCTGGAGGGCATCCAGAATAAAGTTCATATTTGTATATTCCCGGACCAGGATTCCCCACTTCCCGTAATTCTCCTTGCCTGTTGCGGCAATGGTACGGGCAATGAAGAAGGCCTCCTGCTCCCTCACCAGAGCATTCTTCTCTCTTGTGGCCAGTTCTTTGAAGTCATCATTCAAGTATCCGAATCCAACCACATTGACAACTGGCCATGTGGCTTCCGGGCGCCGTGGAATGCTGAATTCTGGCTTCTCAGGATTCTTGCTGGTGTTGGGGATAATCCTGTATTCCTGCACCAGGTTCTCGGAAAAATATCTGTTGTTGAAATCTACAATCTGCTTAACAGACCTGAAGTTGTCCTGGAAAGTGATATAGAGCATGGAATCCTGGTCCCGGTACTGCTTGAAGATCTGATTGTCGCATTGCTGGAACCGGTAGATAGACTGCTTAAGATCCCCCACCACAAACAGATGATTATTCTCATCATGGAGAGAGTCCAGAATCTTTTTCTGAAGCCAGTTGGTATCCTGGAACTCATCCACCATAATGTACTTAAGCTCATCTTTTATCTTTTTAAGGATCCTCTTGTTCTCCAGAAGGGAGATAAGGTTCAGGTGGTAATCTGAAAGTTCTATGATGCTGTTCTCTATCTTATACTGCTCAATCATGCGGTCTGCCACCAGCAGGATCTCGAACAGGATGGAATGAAGATTCTGTTCCTCCGCCAGTGTGCAGCACTCCTCGGCACTGGGGCATGGAATGCTCTGGTAAGCCTTCAGGAGAGACTTGAGCATAGGGTTGGTCTTATATGGATAGTGGTCAGAATCGCCGCAGCTTCCTCTGGTGACCTCCTCTATCTCTGCATCCAGTTTCTTTATATTACCTGGCTTGGTTTCTTCTGACCTGAGCTGCTCAAGAGCCTCCAGCAGATTATCCCGCAGAATCTCGAACTTATCCCAGAGTTCATTTATCGCAGCCTGCTTTCTTTCTTTGAACTGATGGGCAAGATAATCCTTGCTCTCCCCGGTCAGAGGCATACCGCTGAGCTTCATGCTGTTCAGCAGATTCAGGATATCCAGAGCCACACCACCCTCTCCATTATCGGTCCTGAAGTACAGCGGAAGATACAAAGCCCACCGGGCAAATGCCTCGTCAGACTCAGCGAAGGTGTTTATGAGACTGCTGATAATAGCAATCTTCTTGTCGCGGATGACAAAGTCCTCAACTACAGCACTGGTAAGATCCCGCTGGGAAGCCGGATTCTCCTTCTCATACCTGGTAAGCATGTTCAGGCAGAAGGAATGGAATGTGGAGATGCGGTTCTTGCGGAAGAAGTTCTTCCTGGCCTTCTGCAGCTTCTGGATCTGGGCCGGGGTAAGCTTATAGGCCTCCTGCCCCTGTCCATCGGCAGGTAAAGAGTAGAAGGCCCCCAGGGAAAGGGTGTCCCGCAGCTTCGCAAAGATTCTCTTTTTCATCTCTCCAGCCGCTTTCTCGGTAAAGGTTATGCACAGGATATTCTCCAGTTCTGCATCTGTGCTCAGCAAGAGATTGAGATAACGGGTGGTAAGGACCTCGGTTTTACCAGCCCCTGCCCCGGCAGATATTATGATATCACTGCTGGTGTCGGCAACTGCAGAATATTTTGCCCGCTCTGCAAACTGTATTATCCTGACCGGATCGTCAGCAGGACTGGATGGGCCTGAAGCTGCAGAGGTCAGCTCCTTAGGCACAGGATACTGATTGAAGAATGGTCCCTTCAGATTAAGCCTCTGATAAAGGGCATCCATGCTCATGCCGTTCTCCCGGTCGGGACAGAAGGAATTGATCGGGCAGAATATACAGTCCTTGTTGTAGGAAGGCTTGAACTCATTTCTGGCAGCCTGGCTCAGCAAGTCTTTCAGCTTGTTCTCAAACCTGCCGTATGGATCTTCCAGACTTGAGATTCCGCTGACCGCCCTATAATTATCATTACCCTTATAGGAAAGATAGAAAGCGCTGACAGGCGCATCTGCCTCAATTGAATCAAAGTAGCCTGGATTCAGGATAGACGACTCATCCTTCCCTTTCTCTTTCATCCTGCCGCGCTGCTCATCGGTGGGCTGGAACACAGAGAAATCACGGTTTTTAAGAGCCTCCTCCACAATATGAGAATAGATGAGGAGCTGAACATTGGAAATGGAATTCACATCCTCAGGGAATTCCTTGATATCAGTTGATTTGAAATCAACAAGAACCACCTCGCCATTGGTGGTATAGAACATCATGTCGATATAGCCCTCTCCCACAGCAACAGGGGGATCAGACAGAAGCGGGGCGCCGCCGATAAAAACCTCAAGCCGTATGGATGAGCTGTCGCAGTCACCCATGAGATCTTTCATGCATCGGCAGATAAATGAAAGGTAGGTGTGAAGATCGGTATCTTTAAGCTTGAGATCACTGTACTTGTCGCAGACTGTCTTGAACATGCCCCGGACATCCAGGCTGTCCATATAGGCAGCCAGTTCCGGATCACAGGGAAGATTGCTCAGATACAGTGCAACCTCCTGCACCAGGTCCGGATTGTTCATGGCGAAAACTTTAATATTCTGCTTAGAAAAAAACATTTCGCAGAACATATGGAAGGCATTGCCCCTGGTAAAATGGATCTCGTCCTTCAGTTGAGTGCCGGGAGCCTGACAGTCGTAGATAAATCTGGCAGGACAGCGCATGAAAGGCTCTATCCTTGTGGCGCTGCTCAGCTTGCCAAGCACATACTCAAGTGGGTCGCCCTCTTTCACCTGAGGCTTGAAAAAATCCTCGGACGCTGCAGGGGCCAGTTCCGGTGCCGCATTTTCCCATACAGTATTCCTGAATGTGCGGAAGAAGGGATGTCTGAATTCCGGAACATTGCCCCACACAACCTTTACGGGGCGGTTCTCCACAGGGAACAGCCGGAGAGCGTTCTCCACATATTCAGAAACCACAGTTCCCTCGTCGTAGCTCGGAATGACAAAGAGAATACGCTGAGAACGGGCAACACTCTGAGCAAAGCATTTTTTAAGGTGCTCCTCCTTGGTGCAGCCGTAGACTTCGGTGTTGAAATTATCATGCTCTTCAGAAGAGAGGAGCAGGTTCGGCATCTTGTCCTTAAGGAAGGTCTTCTCCTCCAGGTCTGCAAAATAGAGATGACGGCACTTGGGAATGTATTCCCCCATCTTCACCAGTACTATTCCATCGTCCCAGGTGGAGATAAGATTCCGCTTACGGCCGGCCAGAATATTCTTGAAATATTCCACCAGATCCTTGAGGGATATGTCTATATCCTCCCCTTTTCCGCTCTTGAATATCTGTCTTAGAGAAGGTTCATATTCATAGAGGCTTTCTCCCTCGGCATCAAGCTTCTTAAGGTGTATCTGAAGCTGTCTTAAATGCTTTGAGGCAGACTGTTTCCTGTTGTCAAGACCAGAGAATTTCTGGATCCATTCTTTGAATGCAGGAGGCACATCCCGGAATCTGTCAAATCTGCTGCCGTCGCTTTTGGCCAGTTTCTTGCTGAAGTTCCAAAAATCCCCGAAATCGTAGGTGGGGTCATATGTCACTTTTGAATCAGGATTATGACGGTTGAAGTACAGAATAAGTTTCTCTATATCGCCTGAAAGGGCATAGAAAATAAGATTCAGGCCATCAAGCAGAGGGGTCTCGGCCTGCACCGATGCAGATGAGACTGGATGAAACCCTATGGATTCGTAATAGGATGTGCACAGGGAAAGAGAATCATCGCCGCCAAGCACCAGGCAGAAGTCATCAAGCCTTAAGGACGGATCATTTTTCATGGTGGCAAGAATGTGGTCTTTTACTGCAATATACTGCTCCATGATGGAGTCTGCCTTAAGGAACCCCACCATTTTCTCCGGCTCAGGAATCTGGAAATCACCAGTGGTGTCGTCGGAGAACATGGCGGTGCAGAGGGCCTGGTTGCCATCATCTGCATCGGCCGGGCTGGCACCAAGCTTTTCCAGAAGCTGCTGCTCCAAATGAGTATAGTACTCTCCTGGATAAAGGATATATTCCTCCTCTTCCCGGAGACCCTTCTTATCCAACTCCTCAATAGCTTTGCGGTATACCTCGGCACGGAACAGGAAACCCCGCTCCCGCACTGTCTTATAGATAAGAGTACAGTGCTCCCTGGTAAGGCCTGCGGCATGCACTGTGCCATGGAATGGGTATGAGTCCAGCTCTTCGCTGGCAAAGGACATCTCGTTAAGGAGAGCGAAGATTGCGCTTTTGTAGTTTCGGTTGCTGTTCTTGAATTTATCAGGAAGCTCATCAATCTGGTCCAGGAGGCAGAAGAAGTCCTCCTTCATGATCACCTTTCCAAGTCCTTTTCCAAGGCCTATGCCAGATTTTTCCAGAGCCACATCATAAAGGGTGCCAAGTTCCGGGATAAGGACAGCTTCCTTACCCTCTTTTGCCATCTGTTTCTTTATTTCCAGCCGTATTTTGGCCGCATCATACTTTTTGGGGATAATAAACATTTCCCTTGAATTATACTATGGGCAATGGTATAATGCAAGGAGAGGCATAATATGGAAAGCACTATTTTTGGATTGACACTGGTTCAGTTCATCTGTCTTGGACTGTATGGTTTTTTCATGGGTTTCGAGCGCTCCGGTGTCAGGCTCATCAACATGCCGATCATCCCTATCCTAATGCTTTTCATCGATCCGAAGACAGCGATGGGCTATATGCTCCCCATGGTGCTTATCTCCGACATCTTCTCCATCACCTACTATAAGCGGAGCGCCGACTGGCATATCCTGAAACGCTCTTTCCCCGGGGCCATCTTCGGAATCCTGCTGGGAGCCTTCATCGGGAAGTATCTTTCAAAGCCGGCATTCATGTGCCTGGTGGGAACCATCGTCATAATAAGCCTGTGCTTCATCCTTTATAACGACCTGCAGAAAAAGCATGAGCTGAATCCCAAGGCTACTCTGTTCCTGGGGCTTTTCTTCGCATTCTGCACCGGCCTCTCATCCATGCTGGGAGCTTCCGGCGGCCCTGTGATCCTCTCCTTCCTGCTGCTCCTGCACCTGAGCAAGGAAAAGCTGATTGGAACCTCTGCCTACTTCTTCTTCATGGTGAATATCTGCAAGCTGCCCACCTACTTCTTTGCATGGCACAATATTTCATTTACTACAATACTGGCCGACATAACATTGATTCCTGTAATGGCTCTAGGACTTATCCTGGGGCTTCTTGTGGTGAAGCACTTCACTTCCAAGTCATTCCGGATATTCATCATAACCATGTCTTTCCTCTCTGCTGTCTGGCTGATCATCTCTGGAATCCGGTTGTTCCTGTAAGGGGGCTGAATGCTTGAGCTGACCCTGACACAGACTATAATACTGGCACTCTACAGTTTCTCCATGGGGCTTGAACGCTCCGGTATCCGCTCGGTGAACATGATCACGGTACCCACTGTGTTCGCCTCCCTGGGCCCCATGGCTGCCCTGGGCTACACACAGCCTATTGTGGTCATCTCCAACTGCTTCTCGGTGGCACGCTACTGGCGGGACACTGACTGGCATATCATACGGAGCACTTTTATTGCAATGGTGGCAGGCATTGGGGCGGGGTTTGCCATCGGATCCAATATCTCGACCCATGCCTTCAAGATAACAGTGGGCTGCATTCTGATAACCTGCCTGTGCGTTGCCATCTACAGCGACCTGCAGAAGCGGCATCTGAAGAATAAGAAAGTGATTATGA
>JAEEGJ010006469.1_pt1 | contig 35080 bp, 33 predicted proteins | sample 8958761 | NCBI WGS metagenome assembly JAEEGJ01 (sample SAMN16246546, study PRJNA631951) | gut metagenome | biome: gut microbiome; feature: rumen; material: RS-attached | host: Bos | place: Iran: Karaj | collected 2018-10
AAACCACAGCCATGGTGCTCAATGTGAAATAGCTGGAACAACTGTTTTGCAGAGTAAGACTGCTCTGAAGGTCTGCTGTACTTGGATAATAGGAAGTGCCATTATAACCTACCAAGAGCAGCAGCATGGTTACTGTAAGAATGGTACCAGCTCCTGCAAACCAGATACCTTTGTAGAACTTATTATCAAACAACGTACGTCCAATACCATAGAGCACCAACACAACTCCCACTAAGAAGATAATTGCCACTAATGGCATCTGCAGGAAATTATGCAGGTACTTGTAAGATTCCATGCTTACTACGCCTACTGCATCCACAGCAAAGCCATCTGCTACCAGAATGCTTATCAGCCATGCCACAAAGAAGAGCACAAAGGCAATGCCATCTGCCCAAAGGCGAAGTCCGCTGTACTGTTCCAGATTCTCATCGTCTATATTATTAATAAAATACAGGAGTGCCAAGCAACGAGAGAGTTCCAATACAGCAAAACCAAGCAGCAGATTCCGCCAATTTAGCAGGGCTTCCAAACCATGTGCTCCACCAGTCCATATGCTAACGATTGGCGCCCCAATCTCTGCCAAGTTGTTCTTCTGAACAATAAATTCGGAGCCCGTGAAGAAAGTAGAAACTGCCACACCCAGAATCAGAGGAGCAAGAAAGCCGTTGATAACCAAGAACCAACGATAGGTCTTCTGCCCCAAGAGGTTGCCCAACTTTGACTGAAACTCATAGCTCACTGCTTGCAACACGAAAGTGAAGAGCAACAGCATCCACACCCAATAGGCACCACCAAAGCTGGTGCTATAGAACAGAGGGAAGGAAGCGAAGAAGCCACCTCCGAAAGTCACCAAAGTAGTGAACGTAAACTCCCATTTACGTCCAGTGGAGTTCACCATCAATCTACGCTGCTCCTCATTTCGTGGTAAGCGGAAAAGCAACGAGTTGCCACCCTGCACAAAGAGTAGAAATACCAAGATACCTGCCAGCAGTGACACGATGAACCACCAATATTGTTGTAGAAATTCGTATGTCATAAGAATGTTTTTTAAATTCACAATTGACTATTATCGACTATCCATTAACCTCTGGCCCCTTCTTGATAGCCTTCAGCATAATACCAATCTCAGCAATGAGCATAATGGTAAAGAGTGCCAAGAAGATGAAGAAAGTAAGCTGCACAGAGCCAACACCCACAGCAGAAATAGCTGCGTTTGTTGGAAGCATGTCTTGAATTACCCAAGGCTGTCGACCAACTTCAGCAACGGCCCATCCTGCCTGTCCCGCCAAATAGCCTAATGGGATCGTCATGAATGCCACCCAATACAGCCACTTCCACTTTGGAAGCGTGAGGTCCATCTTATAATAGAACCACAGTATCACCATGAAGAAGAAAATGAAGTAGCCTCCCAAATAAACCATGATACGGAACATATAGAACGTCAACGGCACATTAGGCACTACATCGTTGGCATTCTTGATGTAACCATAGCCAAAGTAAGGCATGTTCTCTTGAAGCAATTTGGCAGATGCCACTGCCCCAGCTTCATCGCCATCAGCCTTAGCCTTACGATAAGCAGCAAAGGCACGGATCGCCGTCTTTCCTCGCTCTATCTTCTCAGGCACAGAAATGGCAGTGGTACCATCATACTGGGTGTATCCACCTTTTAATATATCATTGATGCCAGGCACGAAGCTGTCCGTACTGTTGGTAGCCAAGATGGAGAGTACCTTTGGTATCTCTATGCGAAAGAGGAAGGGGTCTATCCCATCATCGGGTGCTTGTTTCTTAGGATTCAAGGCAGCCACAGCGATCAAGCCTGCCCCCTGTTCTCCTTCATACAGACCTTCCATCGCAGCCAGTTTCATAGGCTGATGTTGTGCCACTTGGGTGCCAGAACTATGTCCAGTAGCAGCTACCAGCAGTGTAGAAACCAGACCAAAAATCGCAGCTATCTTGATGCTCTCCAACGCAAAACGCTTGTCGTTTTCACGCTGTTTGAGCAGATACCAGCAACTCACGCCCACCACGAAGATGGCACCCAGCACCCAACCAGACATTACAGTATGGAAGAACTTGGTCACTGCCATTGGAGAAAGAGCCACTTCTGCAAAGCTCACCATTTCATTACGAGCAGTGTCTGGATTGAACTCCATACCTACAGGATACTGCATCCACGAATTGGCCACAAGGATCCACCACGCAGAAATGGTGGCTCCTAAACCTGTAAGCCAAGTTGAGGCCAAATGGAAGCCTCGACTGACTTTATGCCATCCGAAGAACATCACAGCGATGAACGTAGCCTCCATGAAGAACGCCACAATACCTTCAATGGCCAATGGAGCCCCAAAGATATCGCCCACAAACCAACTGTAATTGCTCCAGTTGGTACCAAACTCAAATTCCAAGATCAGACCTGTGGCCACACCTACGGCAAAGTTGATTCCGAACAACTTTTGCCAAAACTGTGCCGTTTTTTTCCAAAACTCATCATTGGTGCGGTAGTAGATGGTTTCCATGATGCCCATAACTACTGCCAATCCCAACGTGAGTGGGACGAAGATCCAGTGATAAATGGCCGTTAGTGCGAATTGCGCCCTCGACCAGTCAATCAATGAAGAGTCAATGTTTTCAATCATAGTATACAGTTTATTTAGTTATTTATAGTTTCTGATTGCTCTGCTCTATTTATAAGTTGCGTACTCACAAAGTCGTCCTTCTCTGAACTGTCATTGGTATGCTGGTTCAGATAGTTGGGGAAGAAAAACACACGGAGAATCGCAAACATGATGAAGAGTTTCACGAGTATGATGAGCCACAACACCCTTCCGATGGTCATGCCCTTGAAACCATCTACATAGAATCGCCAGATTTTGAGGAGCCATGTTCTCATCTTCATATTAGAGATAAAGGTTAATGCAACAAAAATAGGAAAGTTCTCTGAACTTTCCTATTAATTTCCTTAGTTTTTTTCAAAGACCTTTATTCTTCGAAAAACTTCTTGAATATCAGTGGCATGGCCTCCGGATGCAAAGGGCGCATTTCCTGAAGGTCGAGGCTCTTCACCATGTGGAGGGTTCCATTCTTGTAAGTAAGGAAGTGCTCCGTCTGCAGGTGGTTCTGATAAGCCTCCTGATTGCGATAAATCTCAACGATGCGGATTTGGTTAGGTTCATTCTTCATCTGCATGGGGAAGATGCACACCACACCAGGCTCCTTCGCCACACTCTCACCACCCACTGTGGAGGCAGCCTCAAGGTATTCTTGCAGGTATTCAGGATAAACTTCTATCACTGCCAAACGAATCAGCATGTCGCTGGCAGCCTCTGTGGCAGAGACTTGTGACACGGCAGTTGTATCTTCCATATTCTGGGATTCTTTTTGCTTCATCATATTAAATACGAAAAAAAGAAGTATAAACGAAAGTAGGCCACTGATGGCACTCAGAATCAAGACAAGCTTTCTGTTATTCATTTCTCAACAATTTAATAAAGTTCTTTCCAAAGATATCATCCACATGGGGAGCTAACTCCTCATCATTCAGCAAGTTCATACGCAGAATGCCAAGGTTGCGCTTCAGCACTTCAGTAGCCACATATGGATAGTCAGATCCATAAAGGATGTGAGAAATATCTGTGATGGTAAGCATCATCTTTATGGTAGGAATGGAGGCTGCACCAGCCAAGTCGTAGTAAAGGCGTGAAAGCTGTCCTTCCCAATCAATGTCCCCCACCAATCCTGCATTTTGTACAGCAGGATATATGGCTTTCATGCGAGGAATGGCCAAAGGCAAGTAAGAGCCGCAATGAGGCACTATCACACGCAGATTGGGATAGCGTGACAGCACATTGTGAGTGATCATGTTGGCCACAGCACGCGTGGTTTCAGAAAGATACTCACTCATGGCAAGGGGCACACCCTTCATCAATTCATCCGTATAGGGAGTAGGCTTATGCGGATGGAGAATGATGAGCGCATTACGTTCATTAAGCACTTCCATCAGTGGGTCCAAAACTGGATCACCTAAATACTGACCATACACATTGGTAGCCAACTTTATACCATTGGCGCCAAGTGAATCGAGCGCATAGATTGCCTCTTTGATAGCTGCATCGACATCTGGCAAAGGCAAAGAGGCGCAGAAGAGGAAGCGAGCGCGATACTGTTCCTTCAGAAGAGCAGCTGCCTCGTTGTTCTCACGGATAACCTTAACCGTTTCCTCCACATCCCCAAAGTAAGGATGAGGCGCAGGCATTGTGATCACAGATGTAGCAATGCCAATGGTGTTCATGTCCATCAGATGTTGCTCTATGCTCCATGCAGGCAAGGGGAAACCTTCGTCTAGCTGTGCACCATGTTGTTCCAATACTGCCCTGTACTCAGGAGTTATCAAGTGGCTGTGCACATCCAATACACCTTGTGCCATTAGACCTGTGGCCATCATCAATGCTATTAAAGTCAGTTTTGCTTTCATATATTGTAATTATTCCATAGTATGCTCCCACGAGCCACGAGTATCTATGCCCGTACGCTCTGCCAAGACTTCAAGGCGCAGAACTTCTGCATCAGTAAGTGTGATTTTGGCAGCAGAAGCAGCTTCAAGCACATGATGGGGTTTGGTTGCACCAATAATAGGCATGGTTCCCTTGGCAATAGCCCACGCAATACCCACTTGAGAGCAAGATGCACCATGCTTCTCGCCTATTTCCTTCATGGCTGCTGTCAATACCTCTATCTTATCGAGCACAGGATTGTACTTCTCCCCACGATCACTGCCTGCAGGCAATGGGTGTTCTCTGTCGTACTTTCCTGAGAGAGCACCTTGCTCCAAAACCATGTATGCCCAGAACTCTATACCATTTTCCTTGCAATAATCCAACACGCCACCACGCTCTGATGAGCGATAGAGCAGACTGAAATGATTCTGTACGGCACTTACCTTAAAGCCTTCTGCTCCAAGAATCTCATTGGCACGTTTCAATTCAGCAATATTATGGTTGCTCACACCCACACGTTTCACCTTACCACTCTTAAGCAGAGGAATCAGGCCTGGAGTCCAACGTTCTACATCAGCAGGGTTGTGTATCCAATACATGTCTATGTAGTCTGTCTGCAGCAACTTCAGACTGTTTTCCAACATCTCGTCTACCTGCTGCCCCATCTGCGGAGTGAACTTAGTGCTCAGCACCACGTCCTTACGAGGATAAGCCTTAGCCAATTCTCCAAGGATACTTTCTGAGGCACCCATACCATAGACTGTTGCTGTATCCCATACATTCAGTCCTGCTTTCATAGCCTCATCAAAAACGGGCTTCAGATTATCCAACTCCAGATGGTTACCAAACACCTGATCTCCACCTACTGCACCAGATCCCCATGACCAAGTGCCCAATGCGATTCTTGAACTATTCATGTTTTGCAAATTTAGTGATTCTTTTCATTTTTGCAAAATTAGCATCTTTTGAATTGTTGCAGACAATAAAAAAAACGTCTAAGTGTAACAATATTACGGATTGTTCATTATCTTTGCCAACACATGAAGGAGATTCGCAAAATAAAGTGTGTGAACGACTACACCCAATACTATGGCGTGAAGTCCCAGCATCCTCTCATTGGGGTAATCTGCTTCGATGAGCTTGGGGAAGTGCGCCATAGTCTGAATGACTACGGAGTTTATGGCTTTTTCCTGCATCGAGACAGCCAAGTGTCTTTGCGGCATGGAATGAGCAATTACCAATACGACGAGAACTCTTTGATTTGTGTTTCACCAGAGCAGATAGGTGGGCACCCTGATGATGGAACCACTATACAACTGACAGGTTGGGCACTGCTCTTCCACCCCACGTTCCTTACTGGTACTGTCCTTGAAAATCAAATAGAAACCTTTGGTTTCTTCTCTTATATGCTCAACGAAGCATTGAAACTCGATGCCTATGAGTGTAACATCATTACTTCTATCCTTCGAAGCATCCGTTTCGAATTGGAGCATCACGACAGCAACGGACTGAAGGGTATCGTGGCCTCTTACATTGGTTTGCTACTCAACTATGCCCAGCGTGCCTTTCTGCGCCAATACCCTTCTGCCACCAACCTGAAGAGCAACGACCTACTGGCGCAGTTCCACACCTTATTATATAACTACTACAAGAAGGGACTACACGAAAAGCATGGACTGCCTACTGTGAGCTATTGCGCTGGTGAACTTTGCCTCTCTGCCAACTACTTTGGCGATGTGGTGAAGCGAGCCACAGGCAGCACAGCACAAAGCTATATCCAGCGATTTATCATACAGCGAGCTAGGCGACTGCTGCTCAATGGCGCGACAACAGCTGAAGCAGCTTACCAATTGGGGTTTGACTACCCACAGCACCTCAACCGCATGTTCAAGAAACTGATAGGAGTCTCTCCTTCTGAATATGTCAGACAGCTCATCGCTGATTAGTTGTTTTCCGTAAAATCGTTACACTTGAAGGTAAAAACCTTGCTACTCTATTGTTTGCTTCATACTATCTTTGCAGCGATAGATTATGCCTTATTTATCCATTGTTAAAACTTTAATAAGCATGAAAGCATTGAGATTATTCCGGATATTCGCATTGACCATGATATGCACTTTGACTTCTGCACAGACGGCCACTCCATCCATCAATGTGGCTGAACTCCAGCAACAATATGGGCTTACCATAGCCTATCCTCTTTCTGCCCCTGCCTCATCAGAATACAATACAGGTGCAGTGTATGTGGGATTACTGAAAAACAGCAGCACCAGCATGGTGGCCAACTTCCTCTTCACACCTGGTTCTCGCAACTTCTGGCACCAGCACCCAGATGCTGAACAGAGTCTGCTGATTCTCGAAGGCGAAGCTTACTACCAAGAAGAAGGGCAACCCAAGCGCTTGCTGCGCAAGGGCGACTATGTGGTGACACCTGCCAACACCAAGCATTGGAATGGCGCCACAGAGCATGGGGCCTGTGTGTGTCTCACTGTTACAGAGTTGACAGACCAAGAACATGCCATTCAGCTCCGTGCAGTGACTGATGAAGAGTATTCCGCAGGGGTATCTGCCCGCAGCCAAAGCGCCCAAGCAGATCCTGAGCTTTATGCATTGATGCAGAGAGCCTATGGTGTAGATGTGCGTAACATCGGACAGCTGGATCTGAAGACCCGTGAGATGGTGTCGTGTGTGGCACTCACGGCTTTAGGAACTACGCCACAAGTGGCAACTCATGCCCGTGCAGCCCTTGATGCAGGAGTCACCCCTATCGAACTACGTGAAGCCATCTACTTGGTAGCTCCCTTTGCTGGATTCCCCAAGGTGCTGAATGCCATGGAAGTGGTGAATCAAGTATTCAGCGAGCGAGGCGTTAGCTTGCCTCTGCCCGACCAAGGTACTACCACCCCAGAGACGCGCCACCAAGTGGGGCATGACATCCAATGGCAGCTCTACGAAGGCGGCATAGCCCGTGCCATGAGCGGACTGCCTGGCAATATGGGACAGCAAATGGCCGACCTGCTGACAGATGTCTGCTTTGGCGACATCTATTCTCGTAATGGACTTTCACTACAGATGCACGAGTTGCTCACCTATGTGGTGCTGACAGTGCTGCAAGCGCCTAGCCAACTGCATTCCCATTTCATGGGTTGCCTCAAGGCTGGCAATACCCCCGAAACCGTTGTGGCAGCTGTTATCAACTGCATGCCTCACATCGGCTTCCCTGCTACCATCAACACCTTACGTATTATCGTTGAAGTTTTGGAATCAATCAAATAGGAAATCATTATGAAAAAAGACATTGGACAAAAGGTTGCCCTCTACCCTACCCCTGCCACTGTGGTGGGAACAATAGACGAAGTTGGAAAAGTGAATTTCATGCTGCTGGCACACATTGGCATCGTGAGCCATAGCAAGATCCTCATCAGCATGCATAGCGTGCATCAGAGTGACAAAGCCATCCAGGCCACCAAGAAATTTTCCATCAACCTCATCGACGAGAGTTTCGTGGCACAAGCTGACTATTGTGGCACAGTAAGTGGCGCCAAGGTGGACAAGTCGGACGTATTCGAATACCATCTGGGCGAGGCTGGCACACCAGTCATCGAAAAGTCGCCTCTGGTGATGGAGTGCGAGGTCATCGACACCTACCAGATAGACAACTTCAATAATTACATCTGCTCCATCAGCCACACTTATGTAAATGAGGAATTGCTGGATGAGAACGGCAAGCTGGACTACAACCTGCTGAAGCCCGTCCTCTTCGAAATGCCTACCTACAAGTACCTACGCACTGGCGAGGTGATAGGCGACTGCGTGAAGATGGGCAAGGTTTGGACTGCTGAACATGCAAAATGATAAACCTTTTTCTTTCTCTCTCTTTTTCAATATTGCCACAAGATGATTATCTTTGCTGTCAATTAGAGAAAGAAGGATGAAGAAAGTCTGCTACATTATTTCAGTTTTACTAATACTCTGCTGTGCAACAGCGTGCCACCAACCACAGTTGGAGGTGATTCCTGATGCCAGCATGAGTATTGGGGCTGAACTGTCCAACCAAACTGTCAATACTTTTGCAGAAGACTCTGAGGGCTTTATCTGGATAGGCACTGCACGAGGCCTAAACCGCTATAACGGGCATGAATATCATCAGTATTTTGCCAACCCTAAAGACTCTCTAAGTCTCACTTCTAACTCTGTCACTGCCCTACTATGCGACTCCAAAGAAAGGTTATGGGTAGGCACTATTAATGGACTCAACCTCTGGCTTGGCGAGGACAAATTCCTCCAAATTCCTATAAACCTACGCTTCAGAAACGTTACTCAGCTGTTGGAAACCCCAGATGGGCGCATCTTAGTCAATCTGGTGGAGCAACTCTGCGAATACATCCCTGAAACAGGCGAACTTCGCATACTCATTGAAGATTTCGACCCAGAGCATGCTTATGTCAACGCCTGCCTACTTGACGAGCAGGGTAATCTCTGGAGTCTGACACGACACAGCATCCGATGCTTCAGCACCAGCACCATGGATTTGAAGCAGTCTTACTCCATACCTTTTGAACCAGAATACACCGAAAAACTACCACCTAATGAAGTTTGCTATCTGCATGATGGAAAGATTTCAATATTCAATCTGCACGAAAGTCAGTTTCAGCCCACTCCATCGATCATCGACACTCATCCTCTTCTGTCAAGATCCAGCATTGTATCTGTCTATGCTTTTGGTGCATTCCAACTGCTCATGCAGACTGACCGAGGACTATTCATCTATGACAGACAGACGGGGCAAGTGACAGAGCAAGACGAGAAAGGGTTTCCTTTCCTTGCTCCCAAACATGACATTACACATTTATTCATCGACTCACACGATAATCTCTGGTTAGGCCAAGGAAGCCAAGGATTTCAGATAGTGAGCCAGTCGAAAGGCAAATTCACTGGCCTTCCTACCCTTCGAGAACGATTGCTGGGACATGCCATTTCATCCATGTCTTCCGATGGCCATAAAAACATCTGGTTAGCCACACACGAGAACGAATTGTTTGTTTATGATGAGCATACAGCCCAACTTACCCAGCTTTCCACTAGCGGACTGTTTAAGAAACAGCAGCCTAATGCCATCCCGTTCACTATCTATGCTGACCAGAACGAACGGCTTTGGATTATCAATGAAGGGAAACTACATGAATGCAGCTATGCCAATAGTAAGTTGACCATAAGGCAGACACACGATGAAATTGCCGAGATAGTAAGTTCGATTAATTCCGGGCCAAATGGTGATATTTGGGTAGGAACCAATACCAACCGACTATATCAGCTGCACTATGAAGCCTCAGTTTTCTCACCACTCGACTTTGATGTGACCAGCATGTTTACTTCCTTCCAGCTGTTACCACTCAGCAATGGGCACATAGTTTTAGGCAGTGCCTTCAACAATCCCGTTTACTTAAACCCTGCCACGGGTACGTTATACCGCATCCCTGTCGTTAAAGATATCAGCAACTTCAACTTAGCCACTGCCTTTATGGAAGACCTTCATGGCCACATTTGGATAGGTACACAGGGCATAGGTGCCTATCGTTATGACCCCGTCAACCAAGTGAGCACACACATTGACGGACTGGCATGCGAGGAAATAGCAGATATTCTAAGCGATGATCTGGGCAATGTGTGGATTTCTACCCAAAACGGGCTTAGTTGCGTGAATACTGATGACCTGAGTGTGATCAACTACACAACATCAGATGGGACAGGAGGCAACCAATATGCTACGGGCTGTGCCGTTCGCCTGTCAGATGGGCAGTTGTTCTTTGGCGGGCCTCACGGACTCACGGTAGTCGATCCTGCCATACAGACAGAAGCGCACAGTATGCCTCTGGTTTTCGAGGACCTGCGGGTGAACAACCAAGCGATGCGCTTAGATGCCTCTCAGCCACTAAATCTGAGCCATGACAGCCGGCAGTTCTCTGTCACTTTCACGCCTCTGAACTACCAAGAAAATGAGCAGACACACCACTTCTACAAACTGGAGGGATTCAATGACCAATGGGTGGACATCCACAACAGCCACGAGATCTACTTCTCCAATATCCCTGCAGGACACTACACCCTGCATGTAAAGGCAACCGACCATGACCAGCGACACACTTTAGCAAAGAATAATCTCATTATCAACATCTCACCTGCTTGGTGGAACACTTGGTGGGCTCGTCTGGTCTATTTGCTCATCTTGGCAGGTATCACCTATGTCATCATTCGCTATCGCAGACAACTATCGGCTGAGAAACGGGCAGCAGAGCGACTGGAGCAAGAGAAGATGCAAGAGCAGCGTGTGAACGAAATGAACATGCGTTACTTTGCCAATGTATCACATGAGTTCCGCACCCCTCTCACGATGATAGCAGGCCCAGCAGACCAACTCAGCCAAGACGAGGCGCTGAAGCCTACAGAGCGCCGATTGGTGCAGACTATACAGCTCAATGCCCGACGTATGCTGCGCTTAGTAAACCAACAGATGGACTTCCATAAATTGGAGAACGATTCCCTGAAACTACAAGTGAGACAGACCGACCTCGCTACCCTCATGCGTCAGACCATCAGTCTGTTTGAGGTAAATATGCAGGAAAAAGAAATCACGCTACAGACCAATGGATTGGAAGAAGAGGTATGGGCCTTGGCCGATGCTGATATGATAGAAAAGGTACTGGTAAACCTCTTCTCCAACGCCCTAAAATATACGCCACACAAAGGAATCATCTCTTGTGGCATCGACAATGACGGAAATGTGGTGACATTCTTCGTGGCTGATAATGGTATAAGCATTCCTGAAGATAAATTAGATCGGATCTTTGAACGCTATTATCAAGTAGATAATCCCAAAAACTTTGGCACTGGCATAGGACTTTACTTCGTACGCAGACTGCTTACCCTTCACCATGGAGCCATCTTTGCAGAAAACTTGCCTAAGGGAGGCGTACAGTTCAAGGTCACCCTTCCTTCCAAAGATGTATATACTCCAGAAGAGCATGCTACTGGAGAACAGAGCCAAGCCACTCACTACCCGCTTAGTATCACAGAGGCACCATCCGCCAAGACAGCACATGAATATAGTCATACAGTCATGATGGTGGACGACGATCCTGACATCGTGAACTACCTGAGATTACTGCTTTCCCCTCACTACCGACTGCTCCATGCTTACGATGCTTCATCGGCTTTGGAGGCCATACGTGGTGAGATGCCCGACTTAGTAATAAGCGACGTAGCCATGCCAGGCATGGATGGCTATCAACTTTGTCAGACGCTGAAAGAAGACCTCATCACCTGCCACATCCCCGTGATTCTGGTCACAGCCAAAACCACCACAGAGGAACAAATTGCTGGTTTGAACACCGGAGCCGATGCCTATGTGACTAAGCCCTTCAACCCGGACTATCTGCTGGCGCTTATTCGTTCACAGCTATCCAACCGCGAGCGCATCAGAGGCATCCTGAGTCAATCAACCAAGGTGGAAGCCCAAGCGGAGCAGATGCTCAATACACAGGACAAGCAGTTCATGGACGAGCTTTACACCTTAATGGAACAAGAACTAAGCAACCCAGAACTCAACATCAACAGCCTTACGGATAGATTGCTGATGTCTAGAAGCAAGCTGAACTATAAGATCAAGGGACTGACTGGAGAGACTCCAGCATCCTTCTTCAGGCGCTTCAAGCTCAACAAGGCTGCAGAAATGCTGCGTGAGGGCAGCCACTCCGTGTCCGAAGTAGCCGACCTCACGGGATTCAGTTCTCCTACAGTGTTCTCACGCAACTTCAAACAGCAGTTCGGAGTCACGCCAAGCGAGTTCGTCAACGACGCTCCACAAAACCAGCATCCTGCATAAAACGATACATCTCCTCTACCCAGAGGTCACTGCTCTTGCCAGTAGGCATAGCTCCATAGCCATGCACGCTGTCACTATAGTAATGCAGTTCCACAGGCACTTTGCCCGTACGCCAAGCCTTATATACATCGATGCTCTCTTCTGGTTGGAACACATCATTCACTGGAGAGCAGAGGAAGAGCGGCATGGCATCCTCTGGGGCAGCCACATCGCTGGTCCATCCACCATAGACGATACCAGCAAAGTCGGGTCTGCTGCTCTCTGTATGATGCATCACTTGATGCATTGAGGTCACAGCTCCTGCCGAGAAGCCCATGATGCCCACCTTGTCTGTGCGGATGCCCCACTGGGCTGCATTCTCACGAATCAGATTCATGGCGCGGTCTGCATCCTCGAAAGCCAAGTGGCTGTATTCCAGATCCAGACAGGCCTGCACCAAGCCTGTTTGTGAGTTTTGTATCACCTCATTGATCCAAGTCATTGTCTTAGCCAGCTGCAACGGATTGTCCGTGACCGTTCCCTCTTCATCGGTCACAGGTGTAGTGCGGTATTTCAGCACGAAGGCAGCAACGCCTCGCTTACAGAGTTCCTGCGCCACCAGCGTTCCTTCGCTGGCATAGGAGAGGATGGTAAAACCTCCGCCAGGACAAACCAGCATAGCAGAGCCCGTAGCCTTTTCTGGCTCAGGCAGATAGACAGCCAGCGTAGGCTCACTCACGTTGAAAAGCACTTCGCCAGCCTCACCTATCTGGGCTTCATGGTGCGTCCAGCTTTCTGTGCCAGGCGCTGGTCCATCATAGAGGTTAAGCACTTCCGTAGGCTCCATTGTGGCTGTAGTACCTATAGCAGCGGCGTTCATTACTAACTCTACAGAGTCGGCAGGGGCAGCCGCCTGTTGTCCTGCCTGTTGGCAGCTGTTCAATATCAAAGCCACCAATGCTGTTGAAATCACTAATACTCGTTTCATACTCATCAATATGTTTTGTTTACCAGTTCCACGCCAAAAGAACGTACGTTGCCGTTCACTGCATCCATGAGCCACTGACTCACACTTGGGTTCGCTCCTCTGGGCTTATGAAATTCAAAAGGTGAAGGAAGGATGGTGTGTGCTGTCAAGGCGGCATCGCCTCCGCTCTTCAGATCATCCCAGATGAAGATGCCACAGCCAGGCACTCCTTCCTGCAGTCCTTCCACCATGCTCCTGACTACCTGTTGCATGCGGTCACCATCCTGATGGGTAAGGGTTCGGAGTTGTCCCTCGTCAAAATAGACCTGCACATTGCAAAGTGCTTCGTCACGCACAGAGCACCCGAAGAGTATTTTCACTGCATTGCCTCGTTCATGTCTGAGTGCCCTGAGGCAATCGAGTGTGATATTGTCAGATACCACCCTATTGGCTATGGCCTTAGGTGCCTGCCACACGTCATGAGCTACCTTCGGCCACTGGTCATAGAGCAACACAGAGCTATCCACAAAGACAGTAACATTGGGCGTTTCTGGGAAGTGGCTGATGACCTCATCGGCCATAAGTGCCGAGCCAAATCCACCAGCACTGAAACCTGTCACCAGCAGCGCCTCAGGACTTCCCACCAGGTTTCTCACCATTGCCAAAGCCTCACAAAGATTGGTATATCCATGATGATGCAACACTGCAGGTTTCCCTTGCAAATCGGTATAAGGAAAGTCGCCCGTTCCACAATGAAAGTCACCTGTAGAATATGGCATAGCTAGTATGCTCCAGTCCTTGAACGGATTTCCTTCACTCTGACTGCCAATACCCAGACGAGCATAAAAGTCCAGATTATCTTCATTGTCTGAGTAGAACCCCTCATCACTCACAGAAAAACCCCGTGCAGCGGTATATTCGTCAACGCTCACGCCCCCGCCAAAGAAATAGACTATCAGTTTGTTTTCCTTACCTTTGCGGAACACGGCATGATACGGATCTCCGTTGGCACAAAGGAGGCCATCGGGTGTTACTTCATACCACTTTCCCAGTTTGGGGGTCTCTACTAATTGAGGGAATTCCTCAAGAAGCGTCATTTTCAACGCTACAAAAACTGCGATTGCCAGCACCACCAGCGAAACACCAAGAATAGCCAGAATCTTCTTCAACCTTTTCATATGCTTCAGTCTTTAGTATTTAACTCTTGTACCCTCTTCAGAAACTCTTCCTTCGAGATACCCATCAGTTCAGTATAGTAGCGTACCAAGTTACGTGGACCTTCATAGTCTTCCTCGATGGTCTTTACGGCTACCTTCTCCTTATTATATATCACCCGATGGATGAAGGTCATCATGTCTGTACCGTAGGTCTCGAAGGGAATGCCCGACATCACATGATCGTATCCTTCCCCTACATAGTACATATAAGATACATGCTGATCACGCAGAGTAGGGATGATGATTTCCGGACCCGAGAAGCTGCTGTTCAGAGCATCGATGTGTAACAGGTGCGGATAGACCGTACGATCGGCACTGCCATGGAAGAACATCATGGGACAGGGTTTCTGCTGCCACATAGGTACATCACCACCGTCCACCCATATGGCACCTGCTGCAGCTATCACACCAGCGAACTGGAAACCTTGTGGCAGATGTGCCAAGGCCAGTGGGTCGGCATTCTTTCGTAGGTATTCTGCCGTGAGACTCTCAATGGCACCAGCGCTGCCACCTCCCAGAATCACACATTCAGGATCAGCATTCCAGAGATCGGCATGTTGCAGCACGCAAGTTGTGGCATCATACAGGTCTTCCACACCCCAGAGGATGGATTGGCGGATAATGGGCGACACTTCTTCACCATCGAAAGCTTCCTTCGAGTCGGCCGATACCACTGGCATATCCTTCAGCTTTCCCTCAGCACGGGCCATGGCCACTCCTTGGCGATAGTCAATGCTTACCACAACCATGCCCTCACGCAACATATCATCCCATACGCCCGTCTGTGCATTAATATTACGATCGCCTGAGTTCCACCCTCCTCCATGGGTATGGATAAACACAGGGCGCTTGCCATCCACCTTCACAGAAGGATTCACATACACATCCATCTTAAAGGTGTCTCGATAGGCAATGGTTTCTTTCAACAGCCCTTCCTGGGCACTAGCAGCCATGCCCATCAGCAGGGTAAAGGCAGCCGTCATAAGTCTCTTTCCTTTCATAACGTTATCGCTTTTTGTTTCTGTGTGCAAAGTTCTGGAATCTATGGCAGAAAGACTCGACGATTTGTAGCAATCATGCAACGATTTGTGCAAAAAAATCACAAAAGCAAAGAAAAAAGTGCTTATCTTTGCGATGTTATGAAAAGATTATGGTCCATATTCTACATGGTAGGATTCCTCGCACTGCTGTGTGCAGGAGTCGCTACACCTGTACGTGCCCAGCGACTGCTCGATAGGCTGCAGCATAATGACAGCCTGCTGTCGGAGCGCTATCGCAGCAGCAACATCGACACGATGTACATCACCCGTCCACCCACGAAGTGGACAATCACAGGACGACTCAACGTATCGGGTGCCAAGCTGGAGATGGAAGGATTGCAGATGGGTACACCGTTCAAGTCGGAGATGAGGGCCGACTACAAATCTACTCTCAGTGTGGCAGTAAACTATCTTGGTGTCACTGTTAGCATGGCCCTTAACCCTGCCAAGTTGATGGGCAAATACAAGGATTTCGAGTTGAACCTCAATTCCTACAGCAATCGCTGGGGCTTCGACTTCATCTATCAGAATGCCCGCAACTTCACAGGCTGGCATAAGGCTGAGGATTCACCTCGCCTTGAACTGCCCGATGGAGCCATGACTTTGAAGTCGCTGAACCTGAATGCCTACTATGCCTTCAACTATCGACACTTCTCCTACCCCGCCGCCTTTACGCAGAGCTACATTCAGCGTCGCTCCGCAGGCAGTTTCCTGCTGGGCGCCTCTGGTCAAGGGCAGAAAGCCGAGACGCATGCCACCTACCAGTCGTTGCTCAAAGTGACCAACATCGGCATAGGTGCTGGCTATGGCTACAATTGGGTACCTTTTCGCGATTGGTTACTCCACCTCTCCGCCCTACCAACGTTTATCGTCTATAGCAATGCTTCGCTCACAGTGAATAATGAGCGTATCCCTATAAACTACCGTTTCCCCGAGGTCATCATCACCAGTCGTGGAGCCATTATCCGACAGCTAGGCAACAAGTTCGTAGGCCTCACGATGGTATATAATTTCACTAACATAGGCGACAAAGACCTGCTCACCATCCATAACACCAAGTGGCGCACCCGCCTGCTGATGGGATTCAGGTTCTGATGACCTGCCAGTTTAAGATAATCATTCTAAAAAGAAAAGATATGAAACACTATTTGACAATCGCCCTGCTGCTCTGCTTAGTAAGCTTGCAGGGATGCAGCCAGAAGGCTAAACATAGTGAGAATCAGGTTCAGACTCAGAGTCAGAACGACGAATTGATCTACCACTACCCATTGGGCAATACAGAAGTAGTGCTGCTCAGCGATGGACAAAACACAGGCGATCCCAGCGTGCTGGTTGGAGCCTCTGAAGAAATCGTCAAGGAATTTGTGCCAACAGGAAAGGCAGGCAGTGCGTTCAACATCTTCCTACTGAAACTGAATGGCAAAAATATCATCGTAGATAGCGGTATGGGATACCATCTGGTGGAGAACCTGGCCAAGGAGGGCATCAGTCCAGAGCAAGTGGACATCATCCTGCTCACCCATATGCATGGCGACCATATAGGCGGACTGATGAAAGACGGCCAGCGCGTGTTCCCTAATGCCCAACTCTATATCTCTGAGAAGGAAGTGGGCTACTGGACCAATAAGGAATTGCAGGCCTCACTGCCAGAAGGTCAGCAGCGTGGTTTTGCTGGCGCGCAGGCAGTGGTAGAGGCCTATCAAGACCATCTGCACCTGTTCACGCCCAACGAGGTAGAGCAAATGACGGAGCTGATTCCAGGCGTGAAGAGTATCGCTTCTTACGGACACACCCCTGGCCACACGTGCTATCTGGTGGAAAACGGCGGCCAGCGTTTCTTCATTTGGGGCGACCTCATTAACTTCCCCACCGTGCAGGTGCCTCATCCAGAGATCCCCACCCGTCATGATATCGATCCCGTACAAGCATCCATCACGCGTGCCCACGTACTGAAATGGCTCGATCAGCAAGGACTTACTGTCGCTGGCATGCACGTTCCATATCCTGGCATTGGTAAACTTATCACTACCCAGCGTGGCTTGGAGCTGGAATTGCTGAAATAATCCCCTCATTCCCGAGGCAATCCATAAACCCATATCGCTATGAAAAAGACGTTTTTTTCGACACTCATGGCAGGCCTTATCGCCCTGCTCCCCCTGTACCCCACTAAGGCACAGCTCACTACCATGGTCCGTGTGAATAAGATCTAGGACCGAGGCACACACGCTGCTTTCACATCGCTGCTGAAGTGGCAGGGCAGCTATTACTGCACCTTCCGTGAGGGCTATAGCCACATCTTCGATGCACAGGGCAATGCTGAGGGGCATGTTGTGATACTGCGCTCTGCCGATGGCGATAGCTGGCAGCAGGTGGCCGACTTAGGGATGGCGGGCTACGACCTGCGCGACCCTAAGCTCTCAGAGATGCCCGACGGACAGCTCATGGTGACCATCGGCGGTTCCATCTATCGGAATCGGGAACTACAAGGGGCTCACCCCATGGTGAGCTTCAGCACCGACGGGCAGCACTTCACCACCCCACAGCCCATCGAGATAGAAGCAGCTGCTCGCAGTGAGCGTGACTGGGTGTGGCGCGTCACTTGGCATCAGGGCGTGGGCTACGGTGTGAGCTACCCCAGTGCGGGGAAGAACTATATAGACCTGCTGTGCACCACCGACGGCATACACTACCGCTTGGTGAAACGTATCAACCTGGAAGGCTTTCCCAACGAGACCACCCTACGCTTCCTCTCAGACGGACGCATGGCCATGATGGTGCGGCGAGACCAAGCCGACCAGCAGGGCTACTGGGGCATTAGTGCTCCACCATACACTGAGTGGGATCTGCAGCCCATGGGATTCCGCATAGGTGGGCAGGACTTCACTTGGCTGACTGACGAACTGTGCATCGTGGGCACCCGCACCTACTTCACCTCTCATAATAAAACCGCCCTCTTTCGTGGCTCCCCAAAGGGCGACTGGGAGGAGATCTATGTGCTGCCCAGCGATGGTGACACCAGCTATCCAGGACTGCTCCTTGAGGGCAATGAGCTGTGGGTGAGCTACTATAGCAGCACTGCACAGCCCGGCAAGTGTGCCGTCTATCTAGCCAAGTTGCCCTTAAATGTTATACTTCATTCCTCAGCACATCCAGCGGCCCCCTAGCATCCGTTTACTGGTGCTCATTAATGAGCCTCCATTCGCGCGACGTGAAGTCGTCGGTTGTGGGCTGATAGCTGGCATCGGGCATATACCACCAGAACTGGCTGAAATACTTCCGCAGCTTTTTGTCTCTGAAGACATAGCCCCGATGTGCGTATGGCAGATTCTGCAAGATGCGCTCACGGTCAAGCTTTTTCCCTTCCTCCAGCATGTAGGCGCCAGGGTTGTAGGCATCGCTGCGATCATAGAATGTGCCTAAGATGAAGTGGTCATAATTGATGCGCTCTGCCGACTGTATGGTCATGTCGGCCACAGGCTTGAAGTTCATGGCGTGCCACTCTACGGTGCCGTTTCTGAGCGTGAATTCTGTGCAAGAATCCTCCCAGTCCTTAACCTTACGCATCTTGCCTATGCCTTCAGTCACGGTGAATGCAGACGCGCTGAAGAGAGAGTCGGGCACGAAGAAATGCTTGGCTGTGTCAGTGGCCTTGATGCGCAGGGTGAAGTCGTCTATCTGGCCGTTGGCCCAGCGCATGGCAGGCTTTAACCAATAGGGCACTTCGAAAGTGCGTCCCACGCCGTAGCTCATACGATAGCGATAAGTGTGGTGCACGGTGTTCCTTCCTGGCTGAAAGTGAGCCACGAAGTAATAGGCGTATGAAAAGCCTATGAGGCTGTCGAGCTGCTCATTGTAGAGCAAGGCGTTGTGGGGCAGATCTTCACCATCCTTCATCTTCACCTCGCCGAATGCCTTCCAGTTTTTCAGGTTCAAGGGCTGGAAGTCACCATCCACCTCGTAATCCCATTTCACCACGGCATTCATATAGGCCAGCTCCTCACCGTTCATACGCACGGTAAAGTCCGTGATATAAGGGTGTATGCCTTGGGAGTTGAAGGGCACGTCGTCATTGTAGGGGGCGTTAGCTTCAAAGCCCATAACCACGGTCTTTGCCGCACCCTGATTGTTCAGTTCATATTGCACGTCCACGCTGGCATAGCCATCATCACATAGGCCGATGGTCAGCACCTCCTTGGTAAGCGAGATGTCTGTTTCTTGGATGGGCACCAAGTGATTGCCGTTCACGTAGAACACGCCGTCGTTGGCGCATACGTTCAAGCCGCAGAAAAGCAGGATGGCGATGCATAAACCGCAATTAATATCGACTGGTATCTTCTTGTTGTACATAGCAACTGCAAAACTACTAAAATTTAGTCATACTGCGAAAAATATCAGTATAGAATTATTATGCAGACCTGTTGACAGTAAAATATTCCCAAAATTATTATCTTTGCAGCAAAACATTCTTAAATACAATACTATGATGAAAAAGTCTTTTCGTATCATTACACTGGCAATGGCCTTTGTGGCCTGCCTTTCTGCTTCTGCACAAGAAGCAAATTCTTTGGCGTTCCGTGCTGGAACCAGATCTCCCGAGTTGAAAAACGACAGTGTCACCTTCCGCTTCGTGGCTCCTAAGGCCAGAAAGGTAGAAGTATCTGCCTCATGGTTGGGTTATAACGCTGCCAGACTGCAGATGGCACAAGGTCAAGATGGTGTCTGGTCAGTCACCGTTCCTCAACCCTCTCCTGAACTTTACACCTACACCTTCCTGGTAGATGGTGTTTCCGTGCTCGACCCTGCCAACGTGATGGTGCAGCGCGATGGCTCTCGCTATATGAATGCCCTGCTGATACCAGGTGGCTATGCAGATGCCTATGCTGAATGTAGTAAACCTGGCAATGTGGAGCACGTGTGGTACTATTCTGCTGAGAACAACATGACGCGTCGCATGTATGTCTATACGCCTTATGGCTACGATCGTAATAATAAAAAGGTGAAGTATCCTGTGCTCTACCTGCTTCATGGTGGTGGTGGCGATGAAGATGCCTGGTCTACTTTGGGTAGAACTGCCCAGATTCTAGATAACATGATAGCACAAGGCAAGGCAGAGCCAATGATCGTGGTGATGCCAAATGGTAATCCTAACCAATATGCAGCACAGACGCTTGGCATCCCTGTGAAGACTGACGTGAAACAATATGCCTCTGGCTTCGACAACTACTCCTCTTTGGTAGCTGACATTCTGCCCTACGTGGAGAAAAACTACAATGTGATCAAGAATCGCAAAGGCAGAGCTGTAGCTGGTCTCTCCATGGGTGGTGGACAATCGTTCTTCATCGCCTTCCGTAATGTGGATGTCTTCGCCAATGTAGGAATCTTCTCCTCTGGTCTCATTGGCTCTACAGCTATTGGTGGAGAGCCTTTCGATGCAGAAAAGTTGTTCCCAGGCATGTATTCTTCACCTGCAAAGTACAATAAGTTCGATGTGATCTACCTCGCTTGTGGCGAACAGGATAATCGCATCGATGGCATGAAGGACTTCAAGCAGAAGCTCGACCAGAATGGTTATAAAGGCGTAGTTTGGGAACAATATCCAGGTGCCCATGAGTGGAAGGTTTGGAGGCGTAACCTCGCAGCTTTCGTACAGCTGATTTTCAAATAAAGGCTATACCTTAATATATAAATGGCGACATGCTCATGTCGCCATTTATTATTATAGAACTACCACAGAAAAATCACATCAGCATGAGCAACACCATCTGTCCTGCTAGAATGCGAAGAAACATAGACAAGGGGTAAACAGTAGAATAGCCCAATGAAGGAGCTGCATTATCAGCTATCTGATTACTATAAGCCAAAGCAGGAGGATCTGTGTAACTACCACCCAACATACCAATAAGGGTGAAATAGTTTACCTTCCAGTACAAACGGGCGAATATTCCCACCAAGAGCAATGGAATCATGGTAATGATGAAGCCATAGAATACATACCACAAACCATCGCCTTGAATCACAGTCTGCACAAAACTGGCCCCTGCATCAATGCCCACACTGGCCAAGAAGAGCGCAATGCCTATCTCACGCATCATCAGGTTGGCAGCTGTAGTGGTATAGGTCACCATCTTGAACTTATGCCCAAAACGACCTATGAGAATAGCCACCACCAACGGACCACCTGCTAAGCCCAACTTCACAGGGGTAGGCATACCAGGGAAGGCAATAGGCAGGCTTCCTACTAAGATACCCAAGAAGATACCAATGAAAATAGTGACGATATTGGGCGTATTGAGCTCTTTGATCTCATTACCCATCAGCTGTGACACATGATCCACATCCTCCTGCTGACCAACCACCACCAAGCGATCGCCCACCTGCAGCTCCAGATTGGGGGCAGCAAAAAGTTCCATTCCAGAACGAATCACACGCGTCACATTCACCCCATACATGCTACTGAAATGCATGTTGCCCAGTTTTTTTCCATTAATCTTCGATTTGGTAAGTAAGATTCGTTTAGCTATCAGCGGGGTTTCCTTGTCCTTCCATTTGATCTGCTCCTCTATCTCACGACCAATAAAGGCAGTAATACCAGGTGCATCTTCTTCAGAGCAAACTATACGCAAAATATCTCCTCTAAAGAACAATGTATTCTGATTTGGCACAGCTATCTCACTGCCATGTTTGATGCGTGAAACTACAAAGTCACGTCCAATGAACTGCTTCACTTGCAGAAGTTTCTTACCATCTATCGATTCGTTGCGTACCTCAAGGAAAAGTTCACGAGGCTTGTGGTGGGCATCTTCCTCCTGATTTGCAATCTCCTCACTCTCTTTCTTCAAATTGATTCTTAACAACTGACGAATCAGTACCATCGAAAGGATAATGCCTATCACACCCAACGGATATGCACAGGCATAACCCAGAGCGATAGGGTCGCCTAAATAGTTTAGTTGGTTAAGTGCCTCTTGCGCAGCACCCAAACCAGGGGTATTGGTCACAGCACCATAGAGCACACCTATCATCATGGGCAGATCCATACGATCATCTGCATAATAGATCGCCAGTGTAACCAGGATGTTCAACACAATGATGGACGTAGCCAAGATATTCAGCCTTACACCTCCTTCCTTGAAGCTGGAAAAGAATGAAGGTCCTACCTGCAAGCCCACGCAGAAAACAAATAGGATAAGCCCGAAATCGCGTATGAAATGGAGGATATCTGTCTGAGCCGTGAAACCAAAATGTCCCACAAAGATACCCATGAAGAGAATAAATGTCACCCCTAAGGAAATGCCAAAAACCTTAATCTTTCCAAGAAGCACACCTATGGCTATCACAAAAGAATAGAGGAAAACGATATGAGCCACCGAACCTGAGTCCCACAACAAACTTGATATCCAATCCATAAAACTCTAGTTTCATTATACATTTTATGATTGCAAAAGTACGATATCTTTTATAGTTAGACAAATCTTTCGGGGTTCATTTCATTCTTTGCCAAGATCTTCAATCGTACCAATAGCACTATTTACCTTATCCTGCCAGATTTGCGAGGTCTTAGGTAAGAACATATCTATCTGACTGATGACATCCTTCATGGCATTATAACGCTTGAAGAAAGTAGCCAAGCCAACGACCAAACCTACTACCACACCAAAGAGGACGATGTAGGCTATCACCTCGAAACTGAGGGGACCAATGTGCTGCTTCTGGTAGGCTTCCCAGAGGAAATAGCATGTCCATAAGACAGAGAATGGCATAGCTACGTAGAGTTGCTTTATGTTGAGCCTCTTCAGCTGCACCAAGCGCTGCCCCACTGCCAGAAGATCGGCATCAGGACGAATCTGACGCTGCACAGCCATGTTGAGCTTCAGCTGGAACAATACCGTGGCCAGTACATAGAGGGCTGTGATGATGCAGAACAGCCACGAGAAGCCACACAGGGAGCGGAATACCCACAGCACCAGGGGTATCTCCAGCAGACCTATGACCACGACCATCCACCCCACCCTGTTCACGGTGTTCATCTTCTGCTGCACCACGTGGCGGATGATGTCTTCATTCACTATTCGCTGATCGTCGAGCTTGCTCTTCAAGAGACCGATTTGCTGACGCATTTCTTCAAAATCATTGTTGTTTTCCATTGTTTCTGAGTTTTTAATCGTTCATATCTTTCAGTTGCTTCCTAATGCGGAGCAGACGCATGGAAACGGCCTTGACAGAGATACCTGTGATGGCAGCTATCTCCTCGTAGCTCAGGCTTTCAAGCCAGAGCAGCACGATGGCCCTGTCGAAGAATCCCAGCCTGCCTATGCGGTGATAGAGCTGCTTGATCTGCAGGGTGTCTTCGTCACGATCGTCATAGAGGTTCACGTCCATGTCAAGAGGTAGCGCATCACGCTTCTTCTTACGCTCGCAGGTGATGCAGGTATTCAGGCTCACGCGGTATATCCACGTCTTGATGTGGCTCTCTCCCTTGAAAGACTCGAGGCCTTTCCATAGGTTGATGAGCACCTCCTGAAAGAGGTCGTTCACCTCGTCTTGGTCTTTGGAGAACATGTAGCACACGGTGAAAATGGTGCTCTTATGCTCTTTAACCATTTGCGCAAATTTGGTTTCCAATGTTTCCATACATCCTTTTCTCATTAAGTGCTTTTGCCCGTTAGACGATGACATTGCAGGAAAAACCACAAGGATTTCGAAAAAAAATGAAGACTATGCACATTTTTCCTGCATAGTCTTCATCATCATAAAATTTCTGAAGACGGTAATTACTTGTTCTTCAGTAAGTCGCGGATTTCAGTAAGCAGAGTCTCCTCAGCGCTTGGTGCTGGAGGTTCTGGTGCTGGAGCCTCTTCTTCTTTCTTCTTGTTCAGCTTGTTCATGGCCTTAATCATGAAGAATACACAGAGTGCTACGCAGATAAAATCTACAATGTTCTGGATGAACTGGCCATAGGCAATCACAGACTGACCAGCCTCTTGAGCTTCAGCCAACGTATTATAGCTGCCTTCACCGCTCAACTTCACGAACAGATTGGTAAAATCTATACCACCAGTACACAGGCTCACGATAGGCATAAGGACGTCACTTACCAATGAGCTTACAATCTTACCGAACGCGCCACCGATGATCACACCGACAGCCATGTCCATCACGTTGCCTTTCATGGCAAACTCTTTAAACTCTTTAACAAATCCCATAATTTTACTTTTTTAATAATTAAATATGTATTTATGATGCGAATATATAAAAGATTTTTCGTAATTTTGCATCGCAAAAGAAAAAATTTAACAGGAACTAAAAAAAGATTTTAGTAATAATACAATAAACCAATTAATTTTTATTCAAATGACAAAAGTTGCAATTAACGGTTTTGGCCGTATCGGTCGCCTCGCTTTCCGTCAGATGTTCGAGGCTGAAGGTTATGAAGTAGTAGCTATCAACGACTTGACAAGTCCTAAGATGCTCGCTCACCTGTTGAAGTATGACACCGCTCAGGGTGGTTTCGCTGGCAAGTTCGGTGAGAACAAGCACACTGTAGAGGCTACAGACAACTCTATCATCGTTGACGGTAAGGAAATTACCATCTATGCAAAGCCTAACGCAGCTGAACTGCCTTGGGGTGAACTGGGCGTAGACGTAGTTCTGGAGTGCACTGGTTTCTATACTTCAAAGGAGAAGGCTTCTGCTCACATCCAGGCTGGTGCTAAGAAAGTTGTTATCTCTGCTCCTGCTGGCAATGACCTGCCTACTATCGTTTACAATGTAAACCATAAGACTTTGACTCCTGCTGATACTGTTATTTCAGCTGCATCTTGCACCACTAACTGCTTGGCTCCTATGGCTGACGCTCTGAACAAGTATGCTCCTATCGTAAGCGGTATCATGTCAACTATCCACGCTTACACTGGCGACCAGATGATTCTGGACGGCCCACAGCGCAAGGGTGACCTCCGTCGTAGCCGTGCTGGTGCTCAGAACATCGTTCCTAACTCAACTGGTGCTGCTAAGGCTATCGGTTTGGTAATTCCTGAACTGAATGGTAAGCTGATCGGTTCTGCACAGCGCGTTCCTACTCCTACTGGTTCAACTACTATCTTGGTAGCTGTTGTTAACGCTAAGGACGTAACTAAGGAAGGCATCAACGCTGCTATGAAGGCTGCTGGTACTGAGTCATTCGGTTACACTGAGGATCAGATCGTTTCTTCTGACGTTATCGGTATGAAGTACGGTTCACTGTTCGATGCAACTCAGACTATGGTTTCTAAGATCTCTGATGACTGCTATCAGGTACAGGTTGTTTCTTGGTACGACAATGAGAACTCTTACACTTCTCAGATGGTTCGCACTATCAAGTATCTGGCTGAGTTGAAGTAATCTTAGACACATACGAATATGAAAGCCGCCCACTTAATATGGGCGGCTTTTTTATGCCCCTATCCTAAAGCAAAGAACTTTTCAGACTTTAATACTATTTACGATTTCGAATGCGGTGAATTATTAGAAATGTGTTACCTTTGCACATTAATAAGCAAATGAAATAAATGAATCCATTCTTCGAAACATATAAGACACCCCATGGGGTGCCTCCCTTCCATCTTATAAAGCTGGAACACTTCGAGCCAGCCATACGCGAAGGCATCAAGCAGCAACAGGCAGAGATTGATGCACTGACAGCCAATACGGAAGCGCCTACCTTCGAGAATACCATTGAGGTCTTCGAGCGTAGCGGACGATTATTGGAACGTGCCACCACTGTCTTCGAGAATCTGCTCAGTGCTGAGACCAACGATGAGATGCAGGAACTGGCTAAAACGCTGATGCCACTGCTTAGCGAGCACGGGAACAACCTCTCTCTGAACGAAGCCCTCTTCAAACGCGTAAAGGCAGTCTATGAGCAACGAGAGAACCTCCACTTGTCACAAGAACAGTACAAATTGCTGGAAGACATCTATGAAGGTTTTGCCCGTAATGGCGCCAATCTTGAAGGGAAGGATAAAGAGACCTACAGGGAACTGACCAACCAACTGAGTCTATTGACTTTGCAATTCAGCGAAAACTTACTGAAGGAAACCAATGACTATCGCTTACTCATCACTGAGGAAAGCAAGTTGGCAGGTCTTCCAGAAAGCAGTAAGGTGGCAGCCCGTGAAACTGCACAGGAAAAAGGATTGGAAGGATGGGGGGTTACGCTCCATGCGCCTAGCTTCATGCCTTTCATGATGTATGCTGACGACAGGGAGCTGCGTCGAGAACTCTACATGGCTTACAACACCCGTTGTACGCATGCGAACCAGCACAACAACTTTGAGATCGTAAAGCAACTGGTCAATCTGCGCTTACAGTTGGCCCAGTTGTTGGGCTATAAGACCTATGCCGACTATAAATTAGAACGACGCATGGCAGAAAACACAGCCAACGTCTATAAACTGCTGGACGACCTGTTGGATGCTTACACCCCAACGGCCCTAAAGGAAGTGGATGAGGTGCGCACCATCGCCAAGGAACTGGCAGGTGAGGGTTTTGAACTGATGCCTTGGGACTGGAGCTACTATGCCCACAAGTTGAAGGAACGTCGTTTCGACTATGACAACGAGCAACTGCGTCCTTACTTCGAACTGGGCAATGTCATCAAGGGAGTATTTGGCTTAGCTACGCGCCTTTATGGCATTACCTTCAAGGAGAACAAAGAGATTCCTGTCTATCATCCCGATGTGAAAGCCTATGAGGTTTTCGACAAGGATGGCAGTTACCTGGCAGTGCTCTATACCGACTTCCACCCCCGTGCTGGCAAGCAAGGTGGCGCTTGGATGACCTATTATAAAGGACAGTGGAAAGATACGGAAACGGGAGAGAATTCTCGTCCGCATGTCTCACTGGTGATGAACTTCAGCAAACCCACAAAGGAAAAGCCTGCCCTTCTTACGTTTGGAGAAGTGGAAACATTCCTGCATGAGTTCGGACATAGTCTGCATGAGATCTTTGCCAATAGCACCTATCAAAGTCTCAGTGGTACCAATGTGTATTGGGACTTTGTAGAAATGCCGTCACAGTTTATGGAGAACTATGCCACACAGAAGGAATTCTTGCATACCTTTGCGCGCCACTATCAGACAGGCGAACTGATCCCAGAGGAATTGGTGCAGAAGGTCATCGACTCTCAGAATTTCAACGTGGCCTACGCCTGCTTGCGCCAAGTGAGTTTTGGACTGCTCGACATGGCTTGGTACACCCGCACAGAACCTTTCAAGGGGGAGGTTATCCCTTATGAGCGTGAGGCTTGGAAGCGCACACAAGTGTTGCCACAAGCAGAAGGCACCTGCATGAGCGTACAGTTCTCGCACATCTTTTCTGGTGGATATGCAGCTGGTTATTACAGCTACAAATGGGCAGAAGTGCTTGATGCCGATGCCTTTGCCCTGTTCAAGGAAAAGGGCATCTTCAATCAGGAAGTGGCAGCCTCACTGCGTGAGCATGTGCTTTCCAGAGGTGGTACAGAGCATCCCATGACGCTCTATAAGCGATTCAGAGGGAAAGCGCCAACCATCGATGCATTGTTAATCAGAAACGGCATAAAGCGATGAGAAGATTTACACCTATTATATTATTATTGGCAGTGCTGTCCATCAGTCTTTGCAGTTGCGAACGTGAAGACGACGTGATGGAGATCTTCACGGGTAAGACGTGGAAGATGAGCTATATCTTTCCAGATGGCCAACCCTCTACCCCCATTGATTTCTGGGAAGGACTCGAGGATCCTGAAGAAGCCTACAAAGCAAGCAATGAGTTGGCCAAGGACAAGAGCAACTACAACCTGCTATTCAAGGGAGGACTGCTGAATACAGGGAAGATGGGTGGCACGTTCGAGGGAAGGGCTGTCAATGCCACAGTGGAAGGATATTGGACGGCTGATGGAGACACCCGAACCCTGCAATTCTCTGACGTGAAATGGAAAGGCACAGATAGCGATGTGTTGGCAAAGGCTTTCATCAGAGGACTATCTGCCAACGTGTATAAATACACTGGAGACAATTCTAATTTATATATACATTTCAAGGACGGACAACTGACAAGGGTTATCGCCCTAGTTCCTAAAAAATAAGAGGACATGAGCCAGAAAGAAGAAGAGAAAAAGAAAGCATTGGACGTACGCTACCTGCGTATGGCGAAGATTTGGGCAGAGAACTCCTACTGCCAACGCAGACAGGTGGGAGCGCTGATCGTGAAGAACAAGATGATCATCTCTGATGGTTACAATGGTACCCCCTCTGGGTTTGAGAATGTATGCGAGGAGAACAACGTGACAAAGCCTTACGTGCTCCATGCAGAGGCCAATGCCATCACGAAGATCGCACGTTCACACAACAGCAGTGATGGAGCCACGCTCTATGTCACAGATTCCCCTTGCATCGAGTGTGCCAAGCTCATCATACAGGCAGGCATCAAGCGCGTGGTGTATTCGCAGAAGTATCGCCTCGACGATGGCCTCAGGTTATTGGAGCGTGCAGGCATCGATGTGATTTATATGGATATCAACAAGACTGAATAAAGCAAAAGAAAATGAGCAACAGACCGTTACGTTTCACTCCGCTAATCATCGCCATCAGTGTGATAGTGGGTATTCTGGTAGGTACGTTCTATGCCCGCAACTATGGTGGAAACCGCTTGGGCATCATCAATGGCTCGTCCAATAAGCTGAACGCCTTGCTGCGTGTAGTGGACGACCAATATGTGGACACCGTCAATATGGATAAGTTGGTGGAGGACGCACTGCCTCAGATATTGGCAGAACTAGACCCCCACTCCACCTATATCCCTGCACAGAGCTATGAGGATGTCAATTCAGAGTTGGAAGCCAGCTTCAGTGGCATAGGCATCCAGTTCCAGATACAGGATGACACCATCCATGTCAACAGCGTGGTGGCTGGTGGCCCTTCCGAAAAGGTGGGCGTGATGGCAGGCGACCGCATCGTGAAAGTGAATGATACGCTGTTCGTTGGTAAGATAGTGACAGAGAATGAAGCCAAGCGTCGTCTGAAGGGTCCTAAGGGCTCGCAAGTGAAAATCAGCGTGAAACGTGCGTCTGAAAAAGAGCTGCTGGACTTCAACATCATTCGTGGAGACATTCCACAAAACACGGTGGAGGCAGCCTATATGATCGACAAGGACTTTGGCTATATCCAAATCAGCAAGTTTGGCAGGGAGACACATGTGGAACTGCTGAATGCCTTAGCCCAGCTTACCCATCAGAATTGCAAGGGCATCATCATAGACCTGCGCGACAATACGGGTGGTTTCATGGATGCTGCCATACGCATGGCCAACGAGTTCCTTCCAGAAGGCCAACTGATTGTGTTTGCCCAAGGTCGCAAGTACCCACGCCAGATGGAATATGCCAATGGAACAGGTAGCGTACAGCGCATGCCATTGGTGGTTCTGGTGAACGAAGGTTCGGCTTCAGCCAGTGAGATCTTTGCAGGAGCCATTCAGGACAATGATCGTGGAACCATCGTAGGGCGTCGTACCTTTGGTAAAGGACTGGTACAACAACCTATCGACTTCAGCGACGGCTCTGGTATCCGCCTCACCATCGCACGCTACTATACCCCTTCAGGCCGTTGCATCCAGCGTCCGTATGAAAATGGAAAGGACGAAGCCTATGAGATGGACTGGCTGAATCGCTACGAGCACGGAGAATTCTTCTCTGCAGATAGCATCAAGTTGAATACCGATGACGAATACCACACCATCTTAGGTCGCCCCGTATATGGAGGAGGAGGCATCATGCCCGATGTCTTTGTAGCCCAAGATACCACAGGTGTGACCTCCTATCTGATCGAAGTCAGCAACAAGCGCATCATCCAGCAGTTCTGCTTCAACTACAGCGACACCAACCGTGCCAAGCTTAACGAACTGAAGGATGTGGAGAAGATGGTGAAATACCTGCGTCAGCACAACATTGTAGATAAGTTCCTGGTGTATGCCGACAGTAAGGGCATCAAGCGTCGCAACCTTCTGATAAGCAAGTCGTACAAACTGATAGAGCGCAACGTACTTGGAGGCATCATCTACAATATCTTAGGTCAGCAACCCTACATCCAGTTCCTTAACCAAGACGACAATGCCGTCTTGAAGGCCATGGAGATATTGAAGAACGGCGATGCCTTCCCTAAAGCACCTGAGAACCAGTCATGAGCATCGACAAGAAAAATCTTCGTCGATTCATCAAAGCGCAGAAAGACCTCTTCTCTTCGCTCAAAGATGAACAGTCGGCTACCATCCTCAAGAAGTTGGAAGCCGATGAAGATTTTCTGCATGCACAGACCATCCTACTCTATTACTCTCTCCCTGATGAAGTAGATACCCATTCCTTGGTGGCACGCTATTACCAGAAGAAGCGCCTGTTGCTCCCCGTTGTGAAAGGAGAAGAGCTGGAACTCAAGGAATTTCAAGGCCAACTTCATGAAGGCACCTTTGGCATTCAGGAACCAGAAGGAGAGACATTCGAGGCATTTGACCAGATAGAACTGGTCGTAGTGCCAGGCATGGCTTTCGATAAGGAAGGGAAACGCCTAGGCAGAGGAAAAGGGTTCTATGACCGTCTGCTTCCCAAGCTGACCAATGCCAAGAAGATAGGCATCTGCTTCCCTTATCAGCTGGTGGACACCGTTCCCACAGATGCCCAAGACATCCCCATGGATAAAATCATCACCCTATGACAAAGGCCAACTACCACACCCATACCAGTCGCTGCCACCATGCCACTGGGAGCGATGAAGACTATGTACTTAGCGCCATCAAGGGAGGCTATGAGATTCTAGGATTCTCCGACCACACCCCTTGGCCCTATGCATCAGGTTTCGTATCCAGGACCCGCATGTTGCCTTCAGAACTGGAAGGTTACGTACTAAGCCTACGTACATTGAAAGAGCAATACGAAGGAAGGTTGGACATCAAGATCGGATTGGAATGCGAATACTACCCTGCGATGCGTTCATGGCTCAGTGAACTCAAGGAAGCCTTTGGACTCGACTACCTGATTTTTGGCAACCACCACTACCCTTCTGATGAAGAGAGTACTTACTTTGGCATGAGTACCACTGATGAGCACATGCTCCACCTATACGAGCAAAGTGTGCTGGAAGGCATGGAGACAGGCTATTACACCTATCTGGCCCATCCCGACCTTTTCATGGGAGCCTATCCGCAATTCGACAAGCATTGCGAGGAAGTGTCACGCAACATCTGCAGAGAAGCCAAGAAGCGAGGCTTGCCTTTGGAGTACAATCTGGGCTGTGCCGCCTATTGTGAAGCGACAGGCGAAACACTCTTTCCTTATCCTGATTTCTGGCAGATCGTAAAAGAAGAAGGTTGCGAAACCATTATCGGAATAGATGCCCACCAGCCCTATATGCTGGAAACATCCAGATACTACGACAAAGCCCTGAAGTTTTTGGAAAAGTTGGGTATCAAGAGACTGGAAACCCTCCCCCTTTAACGCAGCACCACGTCCGTGATCACCTGCGCCCCTACATGTTCGTTCAGGCGTTCCACCAGTCGCTTACGTTCCATCATCAATTCCTGCCTCAGAGCCGCAGACGACAGATGTACGAAGAGCACCTGATTCTTGATATAAAGTTCACGTGTATAGCCCGAGATGACAGGCCCCATCACCTCATTCCACGCATTCAGCATTCGCCTTTCATTCAGAGGCGACTCCAGGCATTCCGAACGCAGGAATTGCCTTATCAGCTGGCCAACAGGTTGTGCATCACGTTTCTTCATACGCCTATAGTCTTATGATTGAACCTCCATAGGCGTGATAGCCCCGTCCTCCACAAGGAAAAGCTGGTAGTCGCCCCCTACCTTTTGCAAGATGTAATCCATGTTCTCCCTGTTGGTATCCGTGATGAAAATCTGTCCGAAGTCATCACTGCCCACCAGCTTCAAGATCTGCTCCACACGCTGCGCATCCAGCTTGTCGAAGATATCATCCAGCAAAAGCAATGGACATTGCCTACTGGTACGTTTCAAGAACTCAAACTGTGCCAGCTTCAGCGCCACGAGGTACGTCTTGTTCTGCCCTTGCGAACCTTCCCGCTTGATGGGGAAGCCCCCCAGACGCATCTCCAGCTCATCCTTGTGGATGCCATGCATGGAGAAGCCGATGATCTTCTCGCGCTCACGCAGCGCAGCAAACTGCGCCATCAAGCCCCCCTGTTGTGCATGCGACGTATAAGCCAGAGACACCTCCTCCTTATCCCCAGAGATAAACGAATAGTATTTCTGGAAAATCGGAATAAACTCCTCGATGAACGCCTGACGTTTCCGATAGACAGCCTCCCCAGAAACAGCCATGATCCCTTCCCAAGCCAAGAACACATCATCCTCCACAGGCACCTCACTCTTCAGCAGCACATTGCGTTGCACCAATGCCTTGTTGTAACGGATCAAGGCATCCAGATACTCCTTGTCATACTGTGCTATCACCACATCCATGAACTTGCGACGCTCGTCACTGCCACCCAAGATCAAGGCTTGGTCATCAGGAGATACCATTACCAGAGGGATGAAGCCGATATGCTCCGAAAGACGTTGGTACTCCTTCTTGTTGCGCTTGAACTGCTTCTTCTGCTTGCGCTTGGTACCACACGAAATCTCTTCCATGCTACCATCCCCCATCTCATAGAAACCCTGGATCATGAAGAAGTCGGCCTCATGGAAAATATTCTGCGAATCTATCGGATTCCCCATACTCTTACAGAACGACAAGTAATAGATGGCATCCAGCAAGTTGGTCTTTCCCATACCGTTTTGCCCCAAAAGACAATTCAGTTTGGGAGAAAACTGCAACTCCACCTGCTGCAAATTCTTGTAATTGAGTATAGAAATCCTTTTTAATATCATCTTTCGTACATTTTGGACACAAAAATAACAAGAAAAATGAGGTTTTACACCTTAAAAATAAAAAAAGATGCTTCTAAATTTCGCCAATACTTATAAAAAGCGTAATTTTGCGGTTCGAAAACAAATTATTACAGAATAATAACAAAAAACATACATTAAAATGGTACAACAGAAGAAAAAAAATGAAGCCATCGACTTAGGAGATGCAGTGTCTAAGTCAGAAGCATTCCTTTTGAAAAACAAGAAAGCCATCATTGGCGCTATTGCAGCTATCATCATCATCATTGCTGCTATTTTTGCCTATCAGAACCTTTACAAGGCTCCACGTGAGCACAAGGCACAGGCTGCTTTGTTCAAGGGTGAGCAGTATTTTGAGAACGACAACTATGAGATGGCCCTCAATGGCGACAGCATTGGTTTCGCAGGTTTACTGAAGGTGGCTGAAGAGTTCAGCGGTACGAAGGCAGCCAACTTGGCTCGTGCTTATGCAGGTTTGAGTCTGGCTCATCTGGGCAGATACGACGAGGCTGTGAAAGAACTCGACAAGTTCAACGGTAAAGATCAGATGGTTTCTCCTGCCATTAAGGGTGCTATGGGCAACTGCTACGCACAGACAGGCGACCTTGACAAGGCTGTGGATCTGCTGATGACTGCAGCTAAGGAGGCCGACAATACCTCTCTGACTCCTATCTACCTGCGTCAGGCAGCCGATATCTACGTTCAGCAGAACAAGTTGGATCAGGCTCTGGATGCTTACAAGACCATTAAGGACAAATACTTCAACTCTTACCAGGCCATGGATATCGACAAGTATATCGAGAAGGTAGAGTTGATGTTAAAATAAACCATTACGAAATGTCCACAGCCGACCACTTGCTGAATGATCAGCAATTGAACGAGATACCCAATGCCGAAGAGATGATTTTCGGCATTGTGGTTTCAGAGTGGAACTATGCCATCACCGGTTCTATGCTCCGAGCCTGTATAGACACACTGAAGGCGCATGGTGCCAAGGAGAAGCACATCCATGTGATACATGTTCCAGGCAGTTTTGAGCTTATCTTCGGAGCCAACCAGTTCATACAGCAAGAAGAAGTGGATGCAGTGATCTGCTTTGGCAGTGTAGTCAGAGGAGGGACCCCCCACTTCGACTACGTGTGCCAAGGTACCACCCAAGGCATCGCTGCCTTAAACACCACAGGCAACATCCCCGTCATCTTTGGTGTCCTGACTACCGATACGATGGAACAGGCAGAAGAACGTGCAGGTGGCGCTTTAGGCAACAAAGGTGAGGAATGCGCACTCACTGCAATAAAAATGGTCAATTTAGTTTGGAATTTTTAAAATAAGTCGTATATTTGCACCGCAAAAACGACATGGGCAAATACCAGAGTGGCCAAATGGGGCAGACTGTAAATCTGCTGGCGCACGCCTTCGGTGGTTCGAATCCATCTTTGCCCACCAAAAAGTTTTAAACAAGGTCTTCGAAATTTTGCGGAATTATTGTGCAAGTCGAACGCAGAGCCAAGCTTGCTTGAGCTATGCTGAGACGCCGCCAATGATGCCGCGATTAAATCGAAGATTTAATC